>ENA-OQCP01000008-OQCP01000008.1-human-gut-metagenome-genome-assembly--contig:-NODE-8-length-71214-cov-3.382208_pt1 | contig 71214 bp, 99 predicted proteins | sample MGYA00242760_ERZ504583 | MGnify/ENA primary metagenome ERZ504583 (study PRJEB26092, sample SAMD00036308) | human gut metagenome | host: Homo sapiens | study: EMG produced TPA metagenomics assembly of the...
GCTGCTGATCGGGAGTGATGTTTGTGTCATCGTAACCGTTGTCAACACCCCAGTGTTCATGTCGGCACCGCAGATAGCGGCTGCTTGATTTCAAGAATAATGTCGTCCGGACCGCATTCGGGAACGGGGTAGTTTTCCATCATTTTGTATCCGCCGAAAGCTGTACCAAATCTTTTTAAAGCATGCATAATATTTTCTCCTTTTCCTTATTAAATAAGATTTAATGTTTCCGATTCGTTTGTTTAATTTCCGTTTTCCGAATCGGTTATTTCCTTTGACACCTATATAATACAACACAAAAATGTGGATTTCAAGCATTATTTTCTGTTTTTCGCAGATTTGTAGCAATGCCTAAAAAACAACATTGTTCTTTGTGCAATTAGCACATATACATATTTTTATTTCACATATCCGTAATTTTTATCAAGATTGAACAGTCAAACAGCAATAATCAGCCCATATTCCGACCTATAACCGCTAAACAGGCGTGTTTCTGTACAAATTTTGCTACATATTGTACGAAAGAGATAATTTGGATTTCGGAAAAAATGTTCTTTATTTCACAGATTTTACATTTAAAGCGGACAATTCTGCGTTTTGACTTTTCCTGACCGTTTCGGATGTTATTTTTGTTCATGGAGGTAGATTGTAATATCAAAAAACATATTATTCTCGAGCGAAAGTTTTAATTAAATGTAAAATTGAAAATTCAAAAAGCTTCCTTTCGGGCAACCCTGCTCTCTCCCTAATAAGACTATCTGCACGAACATAAAAAGCTGAAAGAACAACTATGCTCTTTCAGCCTTTGATTATAATTTTATTCTGTTTTATCGGATTGCCAAATTATTTGAGTGCGGCAATTGCGGCTTCGATAAGAGCAATCTGCTCTCTTTCCTTTGCAGCCTGTCCCTTAACCTTTTCAATTACAGCCTCGGGAGCTTTTGCAACAAAGCCCTGATTGTTAAGCTTGCCCTCGCTCTGTGCAAGACGCTTTTTAACCTGTTCAAGCTCTTTGTTGAGTCTTGCAAGCTCCTTTTCCCTGTCAACAAGCTCGTCCATAGGAATGTAAATCTTTGCGTCTGCCGTTACAATGTTTACAGCACCCTCAATTTCAAAGCTTTCTGCAACTTCAACCTCACTTGCTGATGCAAGCTTCTGAATGAACTGTGTGCCGTCCTTGAATGTGTCGGCAAACTTTGTTGCAACATAAACCTTTGCTTTTCTTGACGGCGGAACATTCATCTCTGCACGGCGGTTACGGATTGCACGGATTGCATCCATAATTTTTTTCATTTCATCCGATGCCTCGGGATAATCAAGCTCTGCGTTGTATTCAGGGTACTTTGCGAGCATTACTGTTTCGCCCTCGTGAGGAATTGTCTGCCAGATTTCTTCTGTGATGTACGGCATAAACGGATGGAGAAGTCTGAGAATCTGATCAAGCACATAAAGAAGTACCTGTCTTGCATTCTGAGCGTCCTCACCGTCACTTGAAAGTCTTGTTTTAACAAGCTCAATGTACCAGTCGCAGTAGCAGTCCCAGATGAATTCATAAATCTTCTGAACTGCAATGCCGAGTTCAAACTTCTCAAGATTTTCGTTTACTTCTTTTGCAACTGTGTTGAGAGTTGAAACAATCCACTTGTCCTCTGTTGTGAGAGTTTTCGGAAGTTCATTCTTAACATCGTGGTCGTCAATGTTCATGTGAACATAACGGGATGCGTTCCAGAGCTTGTTTGCAAAGTTAGCGCAAGCCTCAACACGCTTGTCGGAATAACGCATATCGTTACCGGGTGTGTTGCCTGTTGCAAGGAAGAAACGGAGTGCATCTGCACCGTATTTGTCAATAACTTCAAGCGGATCAATACCGTTGCCGAGAGATTTTGACATCTTGATGCCGTTTTCATCTCTTACAATGCCGTGCATAAATACGGTCTTGAACGGAGCAGAACCCATATTTTCACAAGCTGAGAAAATCATTCTTGCAACCCAGAAGAAGATGATATCATAACCTGTTACAAGAGTGCTTGTGGGATAGAAATACTCAAGTTCGGGAGTTTTGTCGGGCCAGCCGAGTGTTGAGAACGGCCAAAGTGCCGAACTGAACCATGTGTCGAGAGTGTCCTCGTCCTGATGAATGTGTGTACTGCCGCACTTACAGCACTTTTCTGGTGCGTCTTTGGCAACCATAACTTCGCCGCAGTCATCGCAGTACCACGCAGGGATTCTGTGTCCCCACCAAAGCTGACGGGAAATACACCAATCCTTGATATTCTCCATCCAATGGAAGTAAACCTTTTCAAATCTTTCTGGTATGAACTTTGTGTCACCCTTGCGGACAACATCAATTGCAGGCTTTGCAAGCGGAGCCATTTTTACAAACCACTGCTTTGAAACCATAGGCTCAATTGTTGTGTGACAACGGTAGCAAGTGCCGACATCATGAGTAAGCTCTTCAACCTCTTTAAGAGCGCCGATTTCTTTAAGGTCGGCAACAATAGCCTCTCTTGCCTCCATTGTTGTCATGCCTGCGTATTTTCCGCAGTCGAGAACCTCGGGTTCGTTTTCGGCAAGCTGTCCCTTTGCCTTTAACTCGTTGTATTCTTCAACATCCTTTGCACCTGTAAGGTGACCGTCATATGTAAAGCAACGGACAATCGGAAGATTGCAACGCTGACCGACTTCAAAGTCGTTAGGGTCGTGTGCAGGAGTGATTTTAACAACACCCGTTCCCTTTTCCATATCTGCGTGTTCATCACAAACAATCGGGATTTCCTTGTTAAGGAGCGGAAGGATTACATGACAGCCGTGGAGGTGCTTGTAACGCTCATCGTCCTTGTTGACGGCAACAGCAGTATCACCGAGCATTGTTTCGGGACGGGTTGTTGCGATTTCAAGGTACTCGCCTGTCTCCTTAACCTGATAAAGCAAGTGCCAGAAATGACCGTTCTGCTCCTTGTATTCAACCTCGGCATCCGAAATTGATGTACAGCAATGAGACACCAGTTTACCATACGGTTGCCACGGTAGATTTTTCCGTCATTATAAAGGCGAACAAAAACTTCTTTAACAGCCTTTGAACAGCCCTCGTCCATTGTGAAGCGCTCACGCTCCCAGTCACAGCTTGAACCGAGCTTTTTAAGCTGACTTGTGATTCTTCCGCCGTACACCTTTTTCCATTCCCATGCACGCTTTAAGAATTCTTCTCTGCCGATATCCTCTTTAGTGATACCCTCTTTACGCATTGCCTCAACGATTTTAGCCTCTGTAGCGATTGACGCATGGTCTGTACCGGGGAGCCAAAGTGCGCTGTAGCCCTGCATTCTTCTCCAACGGATAAGAATGTCCTGAAGTGTTTCGTCAAGTGCGTGTCCCATATGCAGTTGACCTGTGATGTTTGGCGGTGGCATTACGATTGTATAAGGTTTTTTATCTTTGTCAACCTCTGCATGAAAGTAGTTACCTTTCAGCCAGAAGTCGTAAATTCTGTCCTCAAACTCTGACGGGTTGTAGGATTTAGCAAGTTCCTTTGCCATAGTCATTACTCCTCTTGATTTATTGTTCGGATAAACCGAGTTCATATACCTTTTTATTATCTCATTTATGTGTCGATTTGTCAATTATCAGCAAATAAAATGTGGCATATAATTTCAATTTTATAACATTTAAAGTTTGACGAATAAAGCGTAAAATGGTAAAATATACTGCATAAGAGGAACAAACAAATTCAAGGGTGTGTATTATATGAAAGTCAGGGTTATGTGCCTTGTGCTGTGCGTGTTTGTTTTCGCATCAATTTTCTGCGGATGCGGAAGCAACGGAAATACCGAAATAATCGGCAAATGGGTACCGACAACAGCAAAGACAGACGGCGAAACAATTTCATACAGCGAGCTTGGAATTGACGAGGATCAGTTTGGTCTTGATTTCAAGGACAGCAGTAACTGCACGGTTACACTCGCAGGAATTTCGTGTGATTCAGCCTACACATTCAACGGAACCTCCGTTGACCTGACGGTAAACGGTACGGCATACAAGCTGAGCTATGACAGCGGTGTGCTGACAATGGTGCTTAATTATGACAACAACAGAATTGAGTTTCATTCACAAAACAAAGATAGTTTTACAAATTGAAAATTGAAAATGTAAAATAAAAATTTTCGGTCGGGCAGTTGCTTTGCAAAACGCATAGTTATGTTGCCCGACCGTTTTTATTATATGAAATTTTCGGTTCGTTTGCAACATTACTTATTTGTCAAAACATAAACCTTAATCGGCACATTTTTTCTTTTGCAATTTTCATTTTTTCACACTCCTAAAATTATGACACCATTATGACATCATAATAGCACCATTTTCGTTTTGACGCAATAATTACATTAAAATAGTGTCATAATAACATTTAGGAGTACCGATTATGGATGATAATATTTTACGATACACTCTGAGAGTTAACCGCACGCTTTTTCAGAAATTCAGATATGTTGCCGACTATGAAGGTCGTTCCGCAAATCGTGAAATTGAGCAGTATATAAAGCAAAGGGTTAAGTCCTTTGAAGAAGAACACGGCGAAATTGAAGTGAAAAAAGATTAAACATACGCATAGATTAACACCCTTTCGGAGTATTTCCGAAAGGGTGTTTTTTAATCAAACAAAACAATTTTCAACTTTCAATTTACACAAGAAACTTTCCTATCACCGCAACTGCATCGGCATGACACAACAGGTTTGCGTTTTCACGCACTCTTGCCGTTGCGTTGCGGGATTTTTGCCTTTCACCGTATTCCGACAACACCCGTATCATATGCTTCGGCAATGAAAAATAATCAAACACAAGGTAATAATTTCCCGACATTTCGTATGCGGAGCTTTTTCTGCAACATATGTTACTGCGGTACAAAGCCTCTACCGCATTCAGAAAATCCGACGCATTCGCCATTTTCCAGCACAGACCGCTGTCGGACTTTTTCAGCCTGTATTTTCGTTTTTTCGGATTTGCCGTAACAAGGATACAACATTCATCGCCGAGCAGAAAAGCCTCTATTTTCACATTTTTACCGTTCGTGTCAAGTCCCGCCCTGCAACAGGCAAGTCGCATAAGTCCGATAATCACCTTTTGATTATCCTCGTTTTTAAAGCTCATTTTTCCGAAATCAAGCTCAAAATTCTCCATATCCGATTCATCAAGCTTAATCAGCAGTTTATTATCGCCGAGTTTGTCAACAGTCAAAATACTCCCTCCCCTAAATTCCGATACACATACATCTGTTTACATATTATGATGAACGAAGCATTTTTGCAAGTAAATATTAATGGAATAAAATTTGGCTGTTTTTTCACACATAATTGTCAGGTTTTGTGTACGCAATGCAAAAAGGTTGCCAACATAACAATTTAATGCTACAATGATGCCGTAAGATACAGCCACAGAAAATAAAAAGCAAAAGGAATGATTTTTATGCCAAACTGGCTTAATGACGCTGTTTTCTATGAAATTTATCCGCAGAGTTTTTGTGACACCAACGGTGACGGAATCGGTGACATCGAGGGTATCATCAGCAAGCTTGACTATGTAAAAAGCCTCGGTTGCAACGCAATCTGGCTCAACCCGATTTACGATTCACCTTTTATGGATGCAGGCTATGATGTTCGCAACTACAAGAAGGTTGCAGAGCGTTACGGTACAAACGATGACCTTGTTCGTCTTTTTGACGAGGCTCACAAAAAGGCATTAAGATTCTTCTTGACCTCGTTCCCGGTCACACATCAGACCAGCACGAATGGTTTTTAGAGGCCAAGAAAGCCGCAAAGAGCGAATATTCAAACCGTTACATCTTTACAAAGAGCGTATGGGACGCACCGCCGCAGTACCGTATGATGTGCGGACTTTGCGAGCGTGACGGCAACTATATGGTAAACTACTTCAGCTCACAGCCTGCTCTTAACTACGGTTTCCACGAAATCACGCATCCCGAATGGCAGTTGCCGTGTGATCATCCCGACTGTCTTGCAACGGCAGAGGCTATGAAGGATGTTATGCGTTTCTGGCTTGACAAGGGTGCTGACGGTTTCAGAGTTGACATGGCTGACTCACTTGTTAAGAACGATGACGATAAAATTGCAACGGCAAAAATCTGGCGTGGTGTGCGTGATATGCTCGACACGGAATATCCGAATGCCGCAATGGTTGCAGAGTGGTGCAATCCCGAAAGAGCAATCAACAATGCAGGTTTCCACATGGACTTTTATCTTGACCACTACGGAAACGGCTACAGCAGACTTTTCCGCTACGGTGAATTCGGCGATCAGGCTGTTTTCAACCTAACGGCAAGGGTGATATCAAAGCATTTGCAGACGAATATCTTCCTAACTACGAAAAGACAAAGGACAACGGCTACATCAGCTTTATGACAAACAACCACGATATGCCGAGAGTTACGGCATATCTTGACAAAGAGGCTATCAAGCTTGTGAATGCATTCATTTTCACAATGCCGGGTGTTCCGTTCCTCTACTACGGTGATGAAATCGGCATGAGATATCAGAAAGGCATCGTAAGCAAGGAGGGCGGTTACTCAAGAACAGGCTCCCGTACTCCTATGCAGTGGAACAGCGGTAAGAACCTCGGTTTCTCAACAAGTGACGAGCCGTATCTTGCAGTTGATAAGAGTGCCGACGCTCCGACTGTTGAGAATCAGAAGGACGATCCCGACAGCATCTACAAGGTTGTAACAGACATTATTGCACTTCGTCACAAGTACGATGACCTTAAAGGCAACGGTGAGCTTGAATTTATGTATGAAGAAGGCAAAATTCCGTTTGCATACAAGAGAGGCAACCTCGTTATGTACTTCAACCCCCTCGGTGAAAGTGCAGTAATGAACGCAAAATATACAGGCAAAACAGTATATGCCCTCGGCAACGCTGAATTTGCAGACGGCAAGGTAACAATGTCACCGCAGAGCTTTGCCCTCGTAGAAATTGACGGCTGATTAAATATAATTTTATAGTTTAAGCATAAAAACACCCTTCGGAATTTACCGAAAGGGTGTTTTAAGTTCAATTTTATTATAATTGACTTCCGCATTTAACACAAAAACTGCTGTCGGGTTCATTTTCTTCGCCGCAGTTTGGACAGGTTATTTTCATTTGTGAAACCTGCGTTGTTGATTTTAGATTATATCCGCAGGTTTTGCAAAATATATCATTCTGACCTATCGGATTTTTGCAATTTGGGCAATACAATTTCACGCTCTCGCTGACATCATTATATCCGAAAGGCATATTCGGTACGATTACAACATTGCTTTTCGGCTTTATGCACACCATAACTATACCTGCTATAACCATTACAACCGCAAGAGCCATAAATATGTAACACGGTATCGAGTTTGTCGCATTTGTTCTTGCCTGATAGTCCTGCATAAAACCCTCTGCCAATGGGTTCTTGTGGACTGCACATCATAAAGCTGAACGGCTGACACAATAAATGTTATCACTCCTGCCACAATCAAAATAGCGCCTATCACCTTTAATCCAGGGTTTCTTTTTGTTTTTTCCATATATTTCACCTCATTCTGCGGTTACTTTGTAAACTTTATGATCGTGTTTTTCAGACACGCTTTGTATAAATATTCCGTATCCAATCGATCCAAAACTATTATACTGAGTTGTAACAACATTTCCAGACAAATCCAAAATTTCTGTTTTTACATAATTGGAATCACTATTAGAATAATAATCAATCTTAAATAAGCCTTTTTGATCGACAGGTGTACATCTTATTTCATACTCTGTTTCAATAGGTTTTGAAAAAACAATTTTTCCTTTGCTGTCTATCAATTCACATTCACCATTATCATTTCTTGTAATGCAATAACCGTTAATAAAGCCGGCTTTGTCATAATCTACAACTTTAGCCGTATCAGTTATCAAATTACCGTTAGTATCAGAAATTGAATTTTCATATGTGATAAATGTTTTGTCACCATACTGTGCGACTGTCCTTCCAGATGATAACTTTTCTTCTGTTGTTTCAAGATTATCATTTACTATGTTACCGTTTTTATCAATCAGAACTGCCTTTTTATTTTTATCTATTGCTACTGTGTATGGGTTTATGTTATTCTCAAAGTCAAGTTGTTCAATACTATCCAAACCAATGCCACTAAAATCACTGATTCCCTTATATTTAAAGTCTGCAACAACATTGTTATTAAAATCAATAAGTCCATAATAATTATCTTTTAAAGCGATAAACCTATCAGGAGAGGCAATATTAAGTTTGTCATATTCAGCAGGAATTATTTCATCAAGATTTAGATTAAATGCACCATATTTAAAACCGGAATTACCTCCGGCACATTCTTTGCTGACAATAATCGCCCCCTCATACAAATATGCTGAATAATATTGTGAATCAATATACTTTAATTCCTTTGTTTTCATATTATACAGAGCATATTTATCTTCCGAATCAGTTACATTAAAGGAAACTATAACATAGTCCTTATATACTCCCCTTACTTCCACACTTTTATTGTACCCTTCATCAAGTGAAACATTAGAAATGTTGCAATCATATTGCCTTCTAAATCATATATTGCATAATATTTGCAATAATCAGAAGAACCTTCATCAGAATAAGTTACACATACCTCTAAGCGTCCACCTTGCACACTTATATTATATATTCTGAATTTACTGTCATCAATGGAGTATCCGCTTGATGTTGCCGCTTCATCGAGTGAAATTTCTTCAAATTTATAGGTTTGATTTTTGGGCGGAATCGGTGCAACATAGTTTGTGTCCTTGTAGTTCGGCTCTGTTGCAGGTTGTGTGGTTGCAACCTCGGTTGTCACGGTTTGTTGTGACGAATCCGCATTATTCCCCGACTGTGAAGAGTTTGACTGATTTCCGCCGTCATTGCAGGCACACAAGACCGAAGTCAGCATAACTGCACTTAAAACACCTGAAATGATTTTTTTCATAAAATATTCCTCCTTAAAAATATTTTTCGTTCTCAAAAAACCTGAAACTATTTTCTAAGAGTAAACTTTTTGAATTAAAAGTTTACTTTTAGCTAACACTTGTATTATACAGTTTTAAATTACAAAACGCAAGTGCTTTAAAATATTCTTATCAAAAACTTTTTTTTGAGGTGAATATAATGTTTGATTTCGGATTAAGAATACGAGAACTTAGAGAGTCAAGACATATGTCGCAGGAAAGCTTGGGCAGGAGAATCGGCAGAAGCAAGCCTGTTATAAGCAATTATGAAAACAACATCAAATATCCTCCGCTTGAAGTTTTGATTTCAATTGCAAATGTGTTCAATGTTTCGCTTGATTACCTTGTTGGCATAGAAAAAAGGACGCACTCTACATTAACAATCTGAACGAAATGCAGACAAATATAATGAAACTGCTCTACGAAGAATTTACCGATTGCAATCTTAAAGGCAAAGAGCTTTCATCACGCCAACAAAAAATATTAAGCCTGCTCTTAATTGAGTTTTTGAAATGAAAACCAAATCAACGTTTTGACATATAAAAACACCCTTTCGATAAACTCCGAAAGGGTGTAATTTTTGAAATTGAACAAAACAATTGTAACATTGTAAGGGCGAACCGTGTTCGCCAATTGATTTGTGTGCAAAACAATACATTTTTACAGTCGGGCATAATATGTTTTTTAACATTACAAACTATCTACACGAATTGGGTGCAGCGACACGCTGCGGCGGCTCGCCGTGCGGTTTATTTAATCGGGAACTCGGGTTCTGCGTAGTTGCCCAAAAAGCTGAATTCGGGCATTTCTTCGCTAAGCTGACTTACAAGTTCAATAACATTTTCACTTCTGACATTGCCCGAAAAGTCGAGGTAGAACAGATATTCAAACTGTCTGCTGACGGGGACGGGATTCAATTTTTGTGAGGTTAAGACCGAGCGAATTGAATCTGCACAAAAGGCTGTACAGCGATCCCGTAACATGAGGAAGCGAGAAACAAAGACTGATTCTGTTCGCATCTTTGGGAATGTACAGCTTTTTGGAGATGACAATGAATCTTGTTGTGTTCTCGTCATTGTCCTGAAGATGATTGTCAAGAACCTTCAAGCCGTATTCCTCACACGCTTTGTATGAACAGATTGCCGCAACATTGAGGCGCTTTTCCTTTGCAACATCACGGGCGGCAATTGCGTGTTGGAGAATGGAACAGAATCAAAGCCGTGGTCGGCAATATACTGCGCACATTGTGAAAGTGACTGCGGATGCGACCACACGGTTTCAATATCCTCAAAAGCAGCTTGTTTAAGACCTGCAAGGCAGTAGTCAATCGGCAAATCAAGCGCCTTTACAATATAAAAACGGTGCTTGAGAATAAGGTCATAAACTGCCGAAACAGAGCCTGCGCTTGAGTTTTCAACAGGAAGAACACCGAATGCAACCTCGCCGTTGTCAACGGCAGAAAATACATCTGCAAAGCTTTTGTAGTTGACAGCCTCGCCGTTCGGGAAAAGTCTTAAAGTTGCCTCATGACCGTTAGCGCCCTTGATTCCCTGATACGCAACCTTGATTCCGCTTGACGGAATATCCGTGCTTGCATTGCTGATAACGCTTTTAAGCTCTTTGCCGCTGCCGACAATGTTGTGCTGGAGCGCCCTTGAAAGCTCCATAATGTTTGAGTAGAGAAGTCTTGCGGATGCGCCGTATTCACCTCCCTTTTCTTCAACGGCATCAAGAATTTCATTCTCTCTGTCCTCGTTAAGAACGGGAATGTTGTTTGCCTGCTTGTAGATGCCGACATCCCTTGCACAATCCATTCTCTGCTTAAAAAGCTCAATAAGCTGATTGTCTATTTTGTCAATATCTTTTCTGATTTCTTTTAAATCTCTCATAAAGACCTCACATAAGGTTAATAATTGCAACAGCCGTAACAGCCTCAATAACGGGGACTGCTCTCGGCACAATACACGGATCGTGTCTGCCGTGAATAACAAGCTCTGCATTTTCTTTTGTCTGAAGATTTACAGTCCTTTGCGGTTGTGAAATTGACGGTGTGGGCTTTACGGCGGCACGGAAAATAATCGGCATTCCGTTTGTAATTCCGCCCAAAATACCACCGCAGTTGTTTGTTGTTGTAACAACCTTGCCGTCTTTGTATTCAAACGGATCGTTCGACTGCGAACCTCTCATTGTTGAAAGCTCAAAGCCTTTGCCGAACTCAATGCCCTTGATTGCAGGAACACCGAAAACAGCCTTGGCAATTACACCCTCAACACCCTCAAACATCGGCTCGCCGTAGCCTGCGTCAATGCCTGTTACGCAACATTCAATTGTTCCGCCAATGCTGTCCTGTGCCATTCTGGCATCTTCAACGGCATCTCTCATAGGTTTTTCGGCAGTTTCGTCAATGAGTGCAAATGATGAGCTGTTCAGCTTTTCAATGAGTGCGTCATCAATTTCCGTCGGAGAGAAGGAGCTGTCGGAAACATTGCCGATACTGCTGATATGGGCAGCAATTTTAACGCCCTTTGATTCAAGAATCTGACGGCAGACAGCACCTGCAAAAACAATCGGTGCTGTAAGTCTGCCCGAAAAATGACCGCCGCCACGAATATCATTTGACGCATTATATTTTACAAAGGCTGTGTAGTCGCTGTGACCGGGCGGGGGCAGTCGAGAAGATTGCCGTAGTCACCGCTTTTTGTGTTGGTGTTTTCAATTACGGCACAAAGCGGAGCGCCTGTCAGCTTGTTGCCGAGCATACCCGAAAGAACTTTCGGGAGATCTTTTTCTTTTCGGGGAGTTGCTGTTTTATCCTTGCCCGGAGCACGGCGGGCCATTTGAGTGAGAACCCTGTCAAAGTCAACCTCAAATCCTGCCGGAAGTCCGTCAATTACAACTCCGATTCCGTTGCCGTGGCTTTCGCCGAAAACGGAAATTTTTATCTTATCACCGTAGGTCGAGGACATTCGCCTTACCTCCAATATTATTATAATCTATGTAAAAATCAGGGTAACTTTTGTTGATTGAAAGCGCATAGCTTGACTCAATTTCACCGCCAAGTCTTACTGCGCAGACACCTGCCGACATTACAATTCTGTGGTCATTAAAGCCCTCGCAGAATCCGCCCTTGAGGGTGTCAATTCCCTCTATGACAAGTCCGTCAGGCAACTCAGTCACCTTACCGCCGAGATCGTTTATCAGCTTAGCGGTTGCCGTAAGACGGTCACATTCCTTTATGCGAAGTCTTTCAGCATTGTAAATCCTGGTTGTTCCCTTTGCAAATGCGGCACAAACCGTCAGCACGGGTACAAGGTCGGGAATCTGCGAAGCATCAATGTCAATTGCATTAAGCTCTGCCTTTTCAACGGTTACGGAAGTATCCGTCTGCGTTACCTTTGCACCAAACCGTGCAAGCAACTCGGCAATCTTCCTGTCACCCTGTGCGGAATTTCTGTTGACACCGTTCACAGTCACCTTTCCGCCGAGTGCGCCTGCAACCATAAAGAAAGCCGCCTGCGACCAGTCGCCGTCTGTTGTGTAATCATGCGGAATGTATGACTGACCGCCCTTGATGTGCCAGCCGTTGTCGGTTGTTTCAATTTCAACACCAAATTGTGCCATGGTGTGAATTGTCATATTTATGTAGCCGACGCTCTCAATCGGAGATGTCAGCACAATGTCGCTGTCACCCTCAACAAGCGGAAGAGCAAGCAGAAGTCCCGTAATGAACTGCGAACTTACATTACCGGGAATTTCAAAAGTTCCGCTTTCAAGCCGACCGCTGATTTTGAGCGGCAGACCGCCCTCGGTTTCACACTTTACTCCTGCTTTTGGCAGAGCCTCCGTAAAAATTCCGATAGGTCTTTCGGGAAGCTTTCCGTGACCGACAAAAGTGGCATTAATACCGCCGGCTGCGGCTACGGGTATGAAAAATCGCAAAGCACTGCCGCTTTCGCCGCAGTCAAGCGTTACATTATCTGTCTTAAAAATATTTGTACCGTCAACAGTCAGCACTCCGTCCTTTATTGAGGCGGTGCATCCCATATCCTCAATCACGCCGATTGTCGCCTTAATGTCATTTGACAGAGCAACGGGTGCAATTGTGCATTTGCCCCTTGTGAGGGCGGCGCAGATTATTGCACGGTGAACATCGCTCTTTGACGGGGGAATGTTCACCTCGCCGTTTGGTACAAACGGAAGATACCGTACATACGGCTTACTGCTTTTGTCGGTTGACAAAGCCATACTTCCACAGCCTTTCATTAAAATATGTTTACCGTGTTACGGTGTGATGAAGTCGAGCAAATCGGAGATTGCAACCTTCTTGGTAAAGCTTGTGCCGATTTTCTCAAGCAAAACAACATTGATTGACGAGCCCGAAGTTTTCTTGTCTGTCTGAGCCGCTCGGCAATTTTTCAAGGCTTGCGTCATCGGTAGTCGGCAAGCCGTAGGTTGCACAAACTTCTTCAATCTTGTATGCAGTTCCTGCCTCGGTAAGTCCGTGCTTTTCGCTTGCCTTTGTCATCATTACCATACCGACGGCAACTGCCATACCGTGTGTGATGCCTGTATAGTTGTAGATTTTTTCGATTGCGTGACCGAGTGTGTGACCGAAGTTTAAAAGCATTCTTTCCCCTGCTTCCTTTTCGTCACGGTTTACTACATCACGCTTAATTTTTACACAGGTTTCAATTACATCGTCAATGTGTTCAAGAGCGTCGCCGTTTGCAAGCATTTCAAAAAATTCGCTGTCCTTGATACAGCCGTACTTGATAATCTCAGCCATACCGTCTGTGATGAACTGGTCGGGAAGAGTTGAAAGAGTGTCAGGATCAATCAAAACAGCCTTTGGCTGATAGAATGCACCAACAAGGTTCTTGCCCTGTGCAATGTCAACGCCTGTTTTTCCTCCTACGGATGAGTCAACCTGTGCAAGCAGAGATGTCGGAATCTGAACAAAGTCGATTCCTCTCAGATATGTTGCGGCGGCAAAGCTGCCATATCGCCCGTAACACCGCCGCCAAGTGCAACGATAAGGTCTTTTCTTGTCATCTTAAAATCTGCAAGTGTGTCATAGATATCTGCGATTGTGTTAAGATTCTTTGACTGCTCGCCAGCCTGAAAAACATGGGCGGTAGTCTGATAACCCTGCTGTGAAAGAGAGTTGAGAACTCTCCATTTGTACAGCGGAGCAACATTTGTATCTGTTACAATAGTGATTTTTTCTGCATTTGAAAGCTTTTTGATAATCTCGCCGCAATTGTCAAGGATACCTCTTTCAATCATAATGTCATAGGGACTTCCCGTGGAAACATGAATAGTTTTCATAAAAGTTCTCCTTCCTCTTTATTCTCCGAGTGCCTGTTTGACCTCTCTGCCCTTTTCAAGAAGTGCCTTGAGAGCGTCGGCATCTTCGGCACTTATTGCATCTTTAATTTTTGTAATATTATCTATAAGTATATCAAGCTCGGAAATAAGCGGATCTTTGTTTTCAAGGAAAAGCTCACTCCAAAGCGTTGAATTTATGTTTGCAACTCTCGAAACATCTCGGTAACTTCCTGCCGAAAAGCCTTTGTGGTTCGGACAGCACGGACTTAAAACATATGAACACGCAAGCACATGCGGAAGCTGTGATGTGAAAGCAATCATTCTGTCGTGTTCTTCGGGAGTTGTGATTTTTACTGTGCCAAAACCGATTGATTTTGCAAAGTCAGACAACATATTTACAACGCTGTTATCAGCCTTGCACGGAACGATAATGTAGCTTGCATTTTTGTAAAGGTCGGCGTCCGAAACATCAAAACCGTTTGTTTCCTTGCCTGCCATCGGATGACTGCCGGCAAAAACAAAGCCGAATTTTTCGGAAAGCTCTGTCATCTGCGGACAAATTGCCCTCTTGATGCCTGAAACATCGGTTACAACCGCACCTTTTTTTATGTACTCGCCGTACCTTGCAACATAGTCAACAACCGCCTGCGGATACATTGAAAGGATAATTAGGTCTGCGTTTTCAAGACTTTCATGTGTGCCGATTTCATCAATCGCACCTTCTTTTAAAGCCTTTTCGGCAGTAGATTTTGTTCTGTTGATACCGATTACACGGTGGTCGGTGTACTTTTTTATCGCCTTGCAAAAACTGCCGCCGATAATTCCGAGTCCTACAACTGCAATATTCACTGCATTAGCCTCCGTTTGTTTATTCTTTAGTAAAGTTAATTAAAGTCCAAATCGTACGGCTGAAAAACCGTACCGAAAGTAAAAATCTTAATTTAATTTGTCAACAGCCTTTTTTAAGCCGAAAACCTTCTTTGCAACTCCGTCAAACTGCTTTGGAGTAAGTGACTGCGCACCGTCCGAAAGTGCGTGCGGCGGATCGTTGTGAACCTCTATGATAAGACCGTCTGCACCTGCGGCAACTGCTGCCATTGCAAGCGGTTCAACAAGCCATGACTTGCCCGATGCATGGCTCGGATCAACAATAACAGGAAGGTGAGAAAGCTTTTTGATAATCGGAATAGCCGAAATATCAAGAGTGTTTCTTGTAAATGTTTCGTATGTGCGGATACCTCTTTCGCAGAGCATAACCTTATCGTTACCGCCTGCCATAATATATTCGGCACTCATGAGCCACTCTTCGATTGTTGCGGAAAGACCTCTCTTGAGAAGGATAGGCTTGTCAATTTTGCCGAGCTCCTTGAGAAGCTCAAAGTTCTGCATATTTCTTGCACCAACCTGAATAATATCCACATTCTCGAACATATCAATGTGTGATGCTCTCATAATTTCTGTTACAATCGGCAGACCTGTTTCTCTTCTTGCTGTTTTAAGAAGGTCAAGTCCTTCTGCCTTGAGTCCCTGGAAAGCGTATGGTGAAGTACGGGCTTGAATGCGCCGCCTCTGAGAAGTGTTGCGCCCGATGCTTTAACATCCTTTGCAATCTGAACAATCTGCTCCTCGCTTTCAACAGAGCAGGGACCTGCCATAATGTGCAGACTGCCGTCACCGATTGTTACATTGTCATTGATTTTAATGACTGTATTGTCGGGGTGGAACTTTCTGTTAGCCTTTTTGTACGGCTCCTGAACTCTCTTTACATTTTCAACAATGTCCTGAGCGTCAATATACTCAATGTCAATCTTTGTTGTATCGCCGATAAGACCGAGTACGGTTGACTGAACACCGTCCCACTTATTAACCTTTACATCATAGCTCTCTTTGAGCATATTTGTGAATTTTGTAATCTGCTCCTCTGTTGCAGACGGTTTTAATACTATATCATTGCTTTAATTTCCTTTCAATTCACTTTTGACGAAACGAATCGAAGTTCGTCATATTTCTTTAGCCATTTTAGCACTTTAAAGCGTGATAGTCAATAGAATAAATGCAGAATCAAGCGTTTTTATGCGGTTTTTCAGCCACATCTGTTCCGCTTACTGCGTCGATTATTGCAAAAGCGGTTTTTAACGGCGTATTTTTGCCCTTTACCACAATGTCGGCAGCGGCATGATAAATCGGATATCTGCTGTCATAAAGGTCTTTCATAACCCTGTCCCTGTCCGGACGCTGAAGCAGGGGTCTTGTTGTGTCATTTTTAAGACGGCTTTTGATGATTCCCAGCGGAACATCAAGAAAAACAATCTTGTCCTTGCCCTTGAAGGCCTCAACATTTCTCTTGAATGTAAACGCACCGCCGCCCGATGCAATTACAAGACCTTCAAGCCCTGCAAGCTCAATGCAGGCATCGTGTTCCATATCACGAAACTTTTCTTCACCGTACTTTTCAAATATTTCGGAAACGGTCATTCCTGCTTTTTCTTCAATGTATGAATCCATATCAAGGAATTTTCTTCCCGATTTTCTTGCAATGTTTTTGCCTACGGTTGATTTTCCGCAACCCATAAATCCGCATAAAACTATGTTGTTCACTTTAAATTTCTCCGTTCATCAGAAATTCTTTTCAAGCTCTTTTGCAGAGTCGATACAAAGCTGAGCAATGTCGTCCTTGTCATAAACAGAGCCGTCCCAATGTTCGTGAGAAACAACTGCCTGCCATACGAGCATTGCCATTCCGCTTTCGGCTGTTGCGCCGTTTGCCCTTGCCTTTTTAACAAGCATTGTTTCAAGCGGATTGTAAACAGCGTCAAATACATTTGCACAACGGTTTATTACACTGTCGCTTACAGGCTGATTTTCAATCTTAGGATACATTCCGATAGGAGTTGCGTTGATAAGCACATCAATGTCACCCGAAAGTTCGTCAATAAGGCAGAAGCTTACATCGCAGCCTGCAACTGTTTTTCTGATTTCATCGCATAAAGCCTCGGCAATTTTCAAATCCTCTTTTCTTACGGCAAAGAGGAGGGGCTGTTTTTTGAGAACAACCTCATACGCCATTGTTCTTGCAACGCCGCCGCAACCGATGATTACGATTCTGCCGTTAAGCATAATTCCTGCCGCATCAAGAGCCTTTAAAAATCCGTCGGGGTCGGTTGTGTAGCCCTTTGAAATGCCGTTTTTGTTTGAAACCGTGTTTACACTGCCGTACATCTCGGCCTTTGCGTCAATTTCGTCAAGAAACGGAATGATGCCTGTTTATGCGGAATTGTAATGTTAAATCCGTCAAGCCTTGAAAGGGTATTTTTAAATTCATATTCAAGATTTTCGGGAGCAATGTCAAGCTTTGTATATTCGGCTTTGACGCCTGAAGTTCAAAAAGTCTTGTGTGTATAAACGGTGACATTGTGTGACCGATTGGGTGACCGATTACGGCAAATTTCTTGGTTTCCATAATAAAAAAATACCTCCGAGGTTCATATTTTTAGCTATGCAGAAATAAACTTAAAAGAAATTATTTATGCAAAAATCAGAAATTTTTCAAAAAATTTCAAATATATATTGACAAAGGGGTAAATAATCAATAATATAAGGGAAGTGAAGCAATCCGTTTGCTTTCATACCATTGTAGCATAAACTAAGTGCTTTTGTCTATAATTTACTTTGGACAATCAATATTTTTACCGGGAGGAATTATTAATGGTATTAGAAAAAGTTAAGGCAATTCTTGCTGAACAGTTCGATGTTGAAGAGGATAAGATTACTGCCGACACAGATCTTCAGGAAGATCTCGGCGCAGATTCACTCGATGTTGTTGACCTTCTTATGTCAATCGAAGACGAGTTTGAGGTTGAAGTTCCCGATGAGGAAATCGAAAACATCAAGACAGTTGGTTCACTCGTTTCTTACATCGAGGCTAACTCATAATTTGCTCTTGTTTTTTCGCACTTAATTTTTGAGAGGTCGTTTTTACGGCCTCTTTTTGTTTTGCTCAAAAAGGTTGAAAATTTAAAGATTTAGGCTGTATCAAAAAGGTTGAAAAATAAAAAGAATTAGTGTATAATAGTAATGTTATAGATGTTATGACAGCCGTGTATTCGGCATTTTGAAAATGCAAAAAAATATGTTAAAAAATAAGTAAAATTTTATTTTACGGAGGGAATATAATGGCAAACAACAAAAAAATGGTTGAAGCTATCACAAGCAGAGATGAGGACTTTGCAAAATGGTACACCGACATCGTTAAAAAAGCTGAGCTCGTTGACTATTCGGGCGTAAAGGGTTGTATGGTTATCCGCCCCTACGGATATGCTATCTGGGAAAATATTCAGGCTGACCTTGACCGTCGTTTCAAAGAAACAGGTCACGAGAATGTTTATATGCCTATGTTTATTCCCGAAAGTCTTTTACAGAAAGAAAAAGACCATGTTGAGGCTTTGCCCCCGAATGTGCATGGGTTACGGTAGGCGGTCAGGAAAAGCTTCAGGAGCGTCTTTGCGTTCGTCCTACATCGGAAACTCTTTTCTGTGAACATTATAAAAAGATTATCAACACATACCGTGATCTTCCAAAGCTCTACAATCAGTGGTGCAGCGTTGTAAGATGGGAAAAGACAACCCGTCCGTTCCTTCGTACATCGGAATTCCTCTGGCAGGAAGGTCATACAATGCATGAAACCGAAGAAGAAGCAAGAGAAGAAACTCTCAGAATGTTACATGTTTATTCTGATTTCTACAAAGAAACTCTTGCTATCCCGGCAGTAATCGGCAGAAAGACAGAAAAAGAAAAGTTCGCAGGTGCCGAAGAAACCTACACAATAGAGCCGATGATGCACAACGGTGTTGCTCTTCAGGGCGGTACATCACACTACTTCGGTGACGGCTTTGCAAAGAGCTTTGGCATCACATACACAGGCAAGGACAACAAGCTTCATTATCCGCATCAGACATCATGGGGTGTTTCTACAAGAATGATCGGTGCGCTCATTATGGTTCACTCTGATGATGACGGTCTTGTTCTTCCGCCAAAGATTTCTCCTATTCAGGTTGCACTCATTCCTGTTGCACAGCACAAGGAGGGTGTTCTTGAAAAGGCAGAGGAGCTTAGAAAGGCACTTGCCGAAAAGTTCAGAGTAAAACTCGATTCTTCAGACCACGCTCCCGGCTGGAAGTTTGCCGAGTATGAAATGAAGGGCGTGCCTGTAAGAGTTGAAATCGGTCCCAAGGATATCGAAAAGAATCAGTGCGTGGTTGTTCGCCGTGATACCCGTGAAAAGGCATTTGTTTCAATTGACGAGCTTGTACCATTTGTTGAAACCTTATGGTTACAATCCACAACGATATGTATGACCGTGCTCTCAGAAACACGCAGGAAAAGACATTCACGGCAACAACATTTGATGAGTTCGTTGACACAGCCAAGAACAAGCCCGGCTTTATCAAGGCGATGTGGTGCGGTGAAACAGCCTGTGAAGAGAAAATCAAAGAAGTTACAGGCGGTGTAAAAAGCAGATGTATCCCGTTCAACGAGGAGCATCTTTCAGATGTTTGCGTATGCTGCGGCAAGCCTGCAAAGCATATGGTATTCTGGGGCAAGCAGTATTAATTTGTAAATAAAGTCAATAATATTTTCGGAGGTGACGGGAATGCAGTCGGTCGATTTGAAAAAGCGTAGGCGTGCAGTAAAAATTGCAAATGCCGTAAACAGTATCGAGGGTGTTCCTGCCTCTGAAAGTTCAAAATTGTTGTCAGACCGTTGGTCAAACGGTGAAATAACAACCGAACAGATGAAGACAGAGTTGCTTGTAAAATATAAGACATCAATAGTACAATGACAGGTTCGGGACGCTAAGGTATGATATAAACCTTACTGTCTGCTCGTAAGAAAAAATAAAGGTGGTGAGAAAATGCCAATCAAGGTACAAAGTAATCTTCCGGCAATCAAGGTGCTGGAATCGGAAAATATTTTCGTAATGCCTAACGAGGTTGCCCTCAGGCAGGATATCCGTCCGTTGAAAATTCTTATTCTGAATCTGATGCCGACAAAAATCGAAACCGAAACCCAGCTTTTAAGGCTGCTCGGCAACAGTCCTCTGCAGGTTGATATCGAGCTTTTGCAGATGGCATCACACACCTCAAAAAACACATCTCCGCATCACCTGACAACTTTTTACAAGACATTTAATCAGGTGAAGAACGAAAGCTTTGACGGAATGATTATCACGGGTGCGCCTGTTGAACAGCTCGACTTTGAAGAGGTCGATTATTGGGGTGAGCTTTGTGAAATTATGGAGTGGTCAAAGCATAATGTGTGTTCAACATTCCACATCTGCTGGGGTGCTCAGGCAGGTCTTTATTATCACTACGGCATAAAAAAGCACCTTTTGCCCGAAAAATTAAGCGGAATTTACACCCACAAGGTGCTTGTTCCGCATCACAAACTCATGAGAGGCTTTGACGATACATTCACAATCCTCATTCAAGGCATACGGGAATTGATGAAGAGGCGTTGAAAAGATGCAGAGGGCTTGAAGTACTTGCTGTTTCCGAGATTGCAGGTTCATGCGTGATTTGCAGTCGAAACGGCAGACAGGTGTTTGTTACAGGTCACGCAGAGTATGACCGTGACACCCTTGCCAAGGAATATTTCAGAGATAAAAACAAGGGACTCAATCCGAATGTTCCCTACAATTATTTCCCGAATGACGATGCGTCAAAAACTCCGCCGATGATTTGGAGGAGCAACGCAACCTTGCTCTATACAAACTGGCTCAACTATTTCGTTTATCAGGCGACTCCGTATGACCTCCGTGAGCTTATCAACAGATATCCTCACTAAATTAAATACAAAATCAACCCCGAAGTGCCAAAACTTCGGGGTTTTGTTATGTAAAGTGTTGTATTTATCGTGTACATTATGTTATAATTATTTTAATTGTACATAATGAAAAAGTGCAAAAATGAAAATCTGCAATGAAACAGGTGTTTTTATGGAGAAAAAGCGTACCGTAATCAAGGTTGGTACTTCAACGCTGACTTATGAAAACGGAAAAATAAATTACAGAAGAGTTGAACAGCTTTGCAAGGTGCTTTCCGATTTGCAGAACCGCGGAGAACAGGTTATCTTCGTTTCTTCGGGTGCTATTGCTGTAGGAATGGGCAAGGCAGGTCTTGACAAGCGACCTACCGAAACCAAGAAAAAACAGGCTCTTGCCGCAATCGGTCAGTGCGAGCTTATGTTTATGTATGACAAACTTTTCGGCGAGTACAACCACTCTGTTGCTCAGCTGCTGCTTACCCGCCACGCTGTTGAAACAGAGCAGAAAAGACAGAATGTTATCAACACAATTGACGAGCTTCTCAGAATGAACATCATCCCCGTAATCAACGAAAACGATACCGTTACAATTGATGAGCTTGAGGGCAACAATTTCGGCGATAACGATATGCTTTCCGCAATTGTTGCAGGACTTGTTGTTGCAGACAGGCTCATTATTCTTACGGATATTGACGGTCTGTACGATTCAAACCCACGAACAAATCCAAATGCCAAAAAGCTTGATATTATCGAAAAAATCAATGCGGAAATTTTTGAAATGGCGGCAGGCACAGGCTCAAACCGTGTACAGGCGGTATGATTACAAAGCTTCAGGCGGCTGATTATGCCACAAAACGAGGTGTTGAGGTCAGCGTTATCAACGGCTCAAATCCCGAAAATCTTTATGAAGTAATAGACGGAAACAAAATCGGAACAAAATTTTTACCTGTTAAATAATCGGAGGAAAATTATGACTACACTTGAACAAATGGGCGCAAAGGCAAAAGATGCGTCAAGATTTCTTATGACAGCCGGTTCAAAAAAGGACATTGCCCTCGGTGCAATTGCAGACGCACTCTGCGAAAACTGCGAAGAAATTCTTGCAGCTAACAAAATTGACCTTGAGAACGGCGAAAAAAGCGGTCTTACGGCGTCACTTCTCGACAGACTCAGATTGTCGGAGGAGAGAATCAACGGTATGGCTGACGGGGTAAGACAGGTTGCGGCTTTACCCGATCCCGTGGGCAGAGTTCTTGACGGCAGAACCCTCAAAAACGGCTTGCAGATTGAAAAGGTAACAGTTCCGATGGGTGTTATCGGAATCATCTTTGAGGCAAGACCTAATGTAACTTCCGATGCGGCGGCTCTTTGCCTTAAAGCAGGCAGTGCCGTAATTCTTCGTGGCGGTAAAGAGGCTTTTCATTCAAATATGGCAATCGCAAAGGTTATGCGTGACGCACTTGAAAAGGCAGGATTTCCCCGTGACTGCGTAGCACTTGTTGAGGACACAACAAGACAGAGCGCAACAGAGCTTATGCAGCTTTCCGATTATCTCGATGTGCTCATTCCCCGTGGCGGTGCAGGACTTATCAAAAGCGTTGTTGAAAATGCAAAGGTTCCCGTTATCGAAACAGGTGTGGGTAACTGCCATATCTATGTTGACAAGAGTGCAGATATTGAAATGGCAAAGAATATTGTTTTCAACGGCAAAACCTCTCGCCCATCTGTATGCAATGCGCTTGAAACATTGCTTGTACACAAGGATATCGCAGAAAAAGCTCTGCCTGTAATCAAAGCAGAGCTTGATAAAAAGAATGTTGAAATCAGAGGATGTGACAGAACAAAACAGATTCTCGGCGACTGCGTTGTTTCTGCAACGGAAGAAGATTATAGAATCGAATTTCTCGATTACATCATTGCCGTAAAGGTTGTTGACAGCCTTGATGACGCAATTGCTCACATTCAGAAGTACAGTACAGGTCACAGCGAATGCATTGTGACAAGCGACTACAACAGTGCAAACGAGTTCACAGCACGAATTGATTCTGCGGCGGTTTATGTAAACGCATCAACTCGCTTTACCGACGGCGGAGAATTCGGACTCGGTGCAGAAATCGGAATTTCAACCAGAAGCTCCACGCAAGAGGACCTATGGGACTTAACGAGCTTACAAGCTCAAAATATATCATCAGAGGAAACGGACAAATCCGATAATCACATCAGAAGATACATCAGCGCAAGCAGAACCGACGGATCGGTGTTTTCTTCCATAAGCAGTATCACAAGCAAAAGAATCAGGCTCTGTTCCTTGTTTTTGAACATCAGATTCAAAAGACCGTCATCCTTTTTCACAACGGGCGGTTCGGGAATTTCGGACTTTGGTTCTTCCTGCTTTTCGGGTTGTTTCGGAACTTCTCTTCTTGGTGCTTCACGATTGAATTGCGGCTTTCGGTGCATCTGCTGTGCTCGGTTAAAAGCCTCCTCTTCAAAGCTCGGCAAAAAATCACCTCCTGTCAGAACAATCCGTTTTCACGCAGTAACGGCATAAGGCGGAATAATTTCAGCATCTTTTCGGCTTTGTCAAGCTTTTCCTGCCGTTCATGTGAAAGAAACGGTCTGAGCGAATCAAGCAGTCGGGTGGTGTCATCGCTGTTGTTCAGCGAGCTTAAAAGCGGTGCAAATTTGGCAATTGTACCGATTGTGTCGTCACCGCCCAGCACTGACATAAGGTTATTTTCGGGCGGTTTCGGCTTTGGCGGTTGTTTTTGCTCACCTGTCAGACCAAGCTGTGCCCCAAGACTTTGCACCTGTTTCATTGCCTCGGGGTTCTGCAAGATCTGATTGAGCTTATCCTGTAAATCAGACATATCATTCACCGCCGAGCAGTTTCATCAGCGCCTGAGCCTGCGGACTTTGCAAAAGTTTCTTTGCTTTTTCGGGATCCGACAGAACGCTCTCAATCTGCTTTGATTGATTCGGATTTGTATTTTTCAAAAGATTTTCTATGTTACCGCTTTGTGCGGCACTTTCAAGCTGTTCCTTAGAGATACCGTACTTTTTCGATACCTCACCGAGCAGTTTATTAACTTTTTTATTATCAGACATACCAACACCTCAACATATACTATGCGGAAATTTTATTTTTAGAACGGAGAATTTTCAATGCGTATTTTGGTAGTTTCGGACACTCACGGAGATCTTCGCAGTCTTATCAAAGCCGTTGACGCACAGCGCAAGGCGGAAATAATTGTTCATTGCGGTGACGGTGAAGAACAACAGCGGTTTTTAAAAGATAATTACAAAGACAAAATGATTGTAGCCGTAAGGGGCAACTGCGATTGGAACAGCTTTTTTCCGTCAAAGGAGATTTTTAAAGCCTGCGGTAAAACCATCTTTGTAACACACGGACATCTCTATGACGCAAAATCGGGACTTTACCGCATTACCTCCGCCGCAAGAGAAGCGGGAGCGGATATTCTCCTCTTCGGTCATACACATATGCCTCTCACACTCTATGAGGACGGTCTGTATATTATGAACCCCGGTTCATGCCACGGATACTATGCGTCCTACGGCATTATCGACATCACCGACAAGGGCGAAATTGTTACCAATACCGTAGCCTTAAAACAATTGTGGAAATTGCAAAAATAAAATGATATAATTAAATGTGATAAATAAGCGGAGGTGGGATTTTGAATTTTGACGGTTTTGATTTTGACGACAATATAAAACAAACCTTCAACACCCTTGATATTCAGGGCAGAGTTCCACACGCTGTTGTAATAGAAAGCAGGGACAGCGAAAAGGCGATGAACCTTGCCGTGTTTCTGTCAATGTATGCGGTGTGTACCGAACCAGTAAAGCCTTGCGGTCATTGTGAGCAATGTCACAAGGCAAAGAATAAGGCACACGCCGACATTAAATATGTTGAACTTCCAAATGACAGAAAACAAAATTCAATTGAGCAGATGAGAGAGATAATCGGTGACTCTGTCATAAAGCCGAATGAGGCAGATGCAAAGGTGTATATCTTCCCTTTTGCCGACACAAGGCTTTCGGACATCGTTCAAAACTCGTTTTTGAAACTTCTTGAAGAACCTCCGCAGAATGTATATTTCATTATGCTCTGCGAAAACTCCAAGAAACTGCTCCCAACAATTCTCTCCCGTTCAAGTGTATTCCGTCTGAAAACAAAAGATGTTTTCAGTGAGGATGCGGTTGCAGGCGCAAAAAAAATTGTAAAAGGAATTTTATCGACACGGGAGTACAACCTTATGCAGGCACTCTATGCCTCAGCGATAAAAACCTTGCAGACGAAATTCTGCTTGTCGTAAAGCTGATTCTGCGTGACGGAATGGCAAAAAGCGTCGGAGCGGATGCGGTTTTTGACGAGGAATGTGCCGGGGAGCTTGCAAGACGATTTACTCGGGCAAAGCTGATTTCTATGATTGAGCTTACCGAGAACGCAAAACTGAAAATACCGAAACACATAAATATAAATCTTCTCACAACTTGGCTGTGCGGAGAATACAGGAGGATTTCATGGCAGAGATAATCGGAGTACGATTTAAAGAAGTCGGCAAAGTGTATTACTTTGATCCGCTTGACAATAAGCTTAACACAGGCGACAGGGTAATTGTTGAAACGGCAAGAGGTCTTGAGTGTGGAGAGGTTGCAACTCCGAACAAGACCGTTGACGATGCGGAAATTTCGCATCCGCTCAAGCCGTTAATCAGAATTGCAACCGAAAAAGACCTGAATCACCTTGCGGAAAACAAACTCAAAGAAAAGGAAGCATACAGAATCTGTGAACAGAAAATTGCCAACCACAAGCTTGAAATGAAGCTTGTAAATGTTGAATACACATTTGACAACAGCAAAATTCTTTTCTACTTTACGGCTGACGGACGGGTTGACTTCCGTGCACTTGTAAAAGACCTTGCAAGTGTATTCAGAACAAGAATTGAGCTTCGCCAGATTGGCGTGCGTGATGAGGCAAAAATGCTCGGGGGACTCGGCATCTGCGGTAAGCCGTTTTGCTGTGCAAGCTTTATGGGCGAGTTCCAGCCCGTTTCAATCAAAATGGCAAAGGAGCAGGGCCTGTCACTCTCTCCCGTTAAAATTTCGGGAACCTGCGGCAGACTTATGTGCTGTCTTAAATATGAACAGGAGCATACACAGACCTTCTTAAACACACCCCCAAGGTAGGAGCAATTGTAAATACTCCCGAGGCAGAGGTCTTGTTGTTGAAAACAACCTGATTGCAGGAACTTTAAAGGTTAAGCTCAACAACACTCCCGAAGACGCCGCTCCGAAATCATTCACAGTCAAGCAATGCAAGCTTGTTAAGGACGGCTACATCAAGCTTGACAAAAAGGAAATGGAGAAATTCAAGGGACTTGAATAATTTTTTGTAATGCGTACAGCGTTCGTCAAGTTGCAGTAAAAAAGAACTGTTTTCAGTTTAAAATATAAAATTCTTTCCAAAAGGTTGCTTTTTTCAAAATTTATGTTACAATAAAGGTGAAATTCATGAAGGAGGTATTTCCCTATGGCATATACTATCAGTGACGATTGCATCATGTGTGGTGCTTGTGCAGACAACTGCCCTTGCGACGCTATTTCAGAAGGCGACGGCAAGTATGAAATCAATGCAGACGCTTGTGTTGATTGCGGTTCATGTGCTGAAGTTTGCCCCGTCGGCGCTCCACAGGAAGGCTGATTAAGGTTAATCCACAAAGACAGGCGGCAGGGATTTCCTTGCCGCTTTTTAATTACTGTTTTCAGGGGAATACCGATGAACAATAAACATCTTGAACCGCTTGGCGGCGGTATTAAAATATATGTGTCAGACAGCTACCGTTTTTCAACGGACACAATCTACTTGCCGATTTTTCAAAGCAAATCGGTGCGAAAAAATGTGTTGATCTCGGCACGGGCTGCGGAACTATTCCGCTTTTGTGGTACAAAAACAACAATCGTCTTGACATCACGGCGGTAGAAATACAGGAGAATGCCTGCAAGCTGTTTTCACAAAGTCTTGAATACAACAATCTTCAGGACAAAATCAGAATTGTAAACTCGGACTTAAACAAGCTTGACGGTGCATTGCCGCTCGGCTCATTTGACCTTGTTGCCTGCAATCCGCCCTACAAAATCAGCGGAGGCGGAATTACAAATCCCGAAAACGCAAAGCTTGTTGCAAGGCACGAATCCGAATGTACGCTTGACGATGTGTGCCGTTGCGGTTCGTCGCTTTTGCAGTTTGGAGGACGGCTCTGCATTTGTCAGCGCCCCGAAAGACTTGCCGATGCAATGGAGGCAATGCGTAAATATTCGGTTGAGCCGAAAAAATTAAGGCTTGTTCAACAGCGAAAGTCAAAAGCCCCGAAGCTCTTTTTGCTTGAAGGCAGAAGAGGCGGCAAAAAGGGATTTCTTGAGGTTATGCCAACCCTGTTTATTGAGGACGAAAGCGGAAACTTTTCCGAAGAAATGCTGAACATCTACGGCAGTTACAAGGAGGACTATATAAATTGAGCGGAATTTTATATGTAACGGGAACGCCGATCGGCAACCTCGGAGATTTTTCACCGAGAGCCGCAGAAACCCTCGAATCGGTTGATTTCATTGCGGCAGAGGACACAAGGGTAACGCTTAAGCTCTTGAATCATTTCGGCATAAAAAAGCCTATGGTGAGCTATTTTGAACACAACAAGCGTGAGCGTGGCGAAATCATCTGCAACAGAATTAAGCAGGGCGAAAATTGTGCAATTGTAACGGACGCCGGAATGCCGTGCATTTCCGATCCGGGCGAAGATTTGATAAAGCTCTGCGAGGAGCGTGGAATAAAAACCGTGGTGATTCCCGGTCCGAGTGCCGTGATTTCCGCACTTGCGGTTTCGGGACTTGAAACAGGCAGATTCACATTTGAAGGCTTTTTGAGCGTGAACAAAAAGAGCCGAAGCGAACATCTTGACAGTCTGAAAAACGAACGCAGAACAATGATTTTCTACGAAGCACCACACAAGCTTCCTCAAACTCTCCGAGATTTGTACAGCTTTTTCGGTGACAGAAAGCTTTCGATTGTTCGTGAACTCACCAAAGTTCACGAAGAAGTAATCCGCACCACAACAAAATATGCTGCGGAAAATTATGCAGACGGCAGTCTGAAGGGCGAATTTGTGCTTGTGCTTGAGGGCAAAAAGCAAGAGGAAAAATCCGAAGAATACACCCTTGAATTTGCGGTTGAAACCGCCCGCAAGCTGATTGAAAACGGTGCAAAGCCCACCGAGGCGGCAAAAGAGGCGGCAAGCATAACGGGCTTTAAGAAAAATGAGATTTACAGGGAGCTGTTGTAAATGACATACGAAAATGCTGTTGAAAAAATTCATTCACTTTTGACATTCGGTTCTCGTCCGGGACTTGACCGAATGAGAATTTTACTTGACAGGCTCGGAAATCCGCAGGACAGGCTGAAATTTATACACATTGCAGGTACGAACGGCAAAGGCTCGGTTTGTGCTATGCTTTCATCCGCACTTGTTGCGGCAGGCTACAAAACAGGCTTGTTCATTTCACCGTATATCACGGATTTTCGTGAGAGGATACAAATAAACAATTGTATGGTGAGCGAGTCCGTTCTCACGGATGCGGTTGAAAAAACTTTCCCTATTATCGAGCAGCTGCGTGAAGAGCACAATCATCACAGAATTTGAGTATGTCAACGCTCTTCAATTTTATATACACGCAAATGCAGATTGTGACATTGTTGTTCTTGAAACAGGAATGGGCGGTCTGCTCGACTGCACCAATACTATAAAATCACCGCTTTGTGCCGTTATCACCACAATCGGACTTGACCACACGGCAATTCTCGGTGATACAATTGAAAAAATTGCACAGCAGAAATGCGGAATCTTCAAGCCCGACTCAATGGCGGTTACTTCAAAGCAGGATATCCGTGCAATGAAGGTTATTGAATCAACTGCAAGAGAAAAGAAAATTCCGCTTGCAACGAGCGAGAGCGTTAGCATTGATGTCATCGAAACCACCTTAAAGGGCAGTCGCTTTATGTTTAACGATGTTGAAATTGACCTTCCGCTTTCGGGTGATCATCAGCTTGAAAATGCAAAAACCGCACTTGCGGCGCTTGATATGCTCCGTTGCAATTCTCTGATTTCAATAACAGATGAGCAGATTGCAAACGGTTTTGCAAAGGCTGTCAACCCTGCAAGACTTGAGCTGTTGAGTGAAAAGCCGATTGTTCTGCTTGACGGTGCTCACAATCCTAACGGAATTGAGGCACTTAAATCGGCAATCCAAAAATTCCTTCCGAATAAGTATATAATTGCAATCACGGGTATGCTTGCCGACAAGGATGTCAGCACTTCGGTAAAACTTCTTGACGGAGTTTTTGACAGGGTTTACACAGTTCCCGTTCACAATCCAAGGGCAATGCACCCTGCAAAGCTTATGCAGAAATATGCAAAATTTGTTGACGATACAGTAACCTTTGAAAGTGCCGAACACGCATTTGATATGGCTTTTGAACAGGCTGAAAAGACCGATTGTGCAATTGTAATCTGCGGTTCGCTCTACCTTGCAGGCGAAATCCGTCCGTATATCATCAATAAAATTAAGGCTGAAAACGAATCAGCCGAAAAGTAAATTTTTCATTACAACAGAATAAAACAAATTTTTTGCTCCGCACTTATTATCATTAAGATAACAGGTGCGGAGCTTTTATTTTTTAGAAGGACTGATAAAATTGCTGAAAACGGAATTTAAAAATAATATTCTCACGGCATACATTGACGGCGAAATTGACCACGATTCGGCGGCAGGAATACGCACAAAAATTGACGCCGCCGTTCAGACAAACAAACCGAAACTTTTGTGCCTTGATTTTTCAAAAGTATCGTTTATGGACTCATCGGGCATAGGTCTTGTAATGGGGCGATACCGCCAGATGAAGCTTGTCGGCGGAGCATTGCGTGTGATTAATATTCCCGACAGATTGTACAGGCTTTTTTCAATGTCGGGACTTGAAGTCTGGGGGTGTTGAGATGAAAACAGTAAATGAAATGAAACTTTGCGTGCCGTCAAAAAGCTGTAATGAGGCTTTTGCACGGTGCGTTGTGTCGGCATTTGTAATGAGCTTGATCCTACCGTAAACGAACTCAGCGACCTAAAAACCGCTGTGTCCGAGGCTGTGACAAATTGCATTGTTCACGGCTACCGCCACCAAAGCGGAACGATTTACATAAACGGAAAAATCACCTCCGAAAACAAGGTGATAATCACAATCCGTGACAAAGGCTGCGGAATTTCCGATATTAAAAAGGCAATGGAACCGTTGTTTACAACCGCTCCCGAGGAAGACAGGGCAGGACTCGGATTTGCAGTTATGCAGAGCTTTTGCGACAAGGTACGTGTCCGTTCAAAGCCCGACAGCGGAACAACCGTAACTCTTGAAAAAATTATAGGTTCGGAAAATGACCGATAAAAATAAACTTGCCGACAAAAATATGGGACTTGTCCATGCCTGTTGCAAACGATTTTCAGGCAAAGGAATAGAGTACGAAGAACTTTTTGCATCGGGGTGTCTCGGACTTGCAAAGGCGATTAATAACTTTGACGAAAGCCGTAACCTGCAGTTTTCAACCTATGCCTTTCCTGTAATTATGGGCGAAATTAAGCGACTTTTTCGTGACGGCGGTGCAGTCAGGGTAAGCCGCACATTAAAGGAGCTTTCACTTGCAATATCAAGGCTTAACAATGAAAGCAAGCTGAAAAACGGCAGAGAACTCACCGTGAGCGAGCTTGCCGAAAGGCTTGATACAAGCGAGGAAAAAATCATTGACGCACTCAACAGCACAAGAGTTCCTCTCTCCCTGACTGCCGAATATGACAGCGAGGGCAACCCACAGCTTGATGTCCCGACAGATGATATTCAAGACGAAATCTCGGAACGATTGTCGCTTGAACAGGCGGTAAAATCCCTATGCGAAACCGACCGAAAAATAATTCAACTGCGGTACTATCGGAGCAAAACACAAACTCAAACCGCCAAAATTCTTTCCATGACACAGGTTCAAATCAGTCGGCGGGAAAAGAAAATTCTCACCGCCATTCGGGAAAAAATGTCAGTTTAGCACCCCGATTTTCCGAATGAGGCATTCAATGAATCCCCTGCATATTTATATTTATAAAAATTTTCATATTTAACAACAAAAGCGCCCGAACAACGGACGCTTTTACTTTTTATTTAATTCTGTTTTTCAAGCTTCAGCTTTTCAACAATTGCATCAACCGTGGTTTCGATACTGCTCAGCTCCATTGACACCGTGATATCGGCATACTTTTTATAGAGCGGATAACGCACTCTGTACACATCATCAAGAGTTTCACCCTTACCGAATGCAATGCCTCTTGTTTTGATATTTGTAACTCTGCGCTTGATTTCATCGAGGTCAACATCAATGAAAACTACCTTGCCGTTTTTTCTGAGGTTTTCCATGGCATTTTCGCTGAGAACCATTGAACCGCCTGTTGCGATAACGGTCTTGTCGCAGTCAAGCTCTGCACCGATTTTTCCCTCAAGGCGGAGAAAAAAGTCAAGACCTTCATTATCAAGAATCTCCTGCAACGGCTTTCCAGCCTCTTTGCAGATTATCAAATCTACATCAACAAAGGAATAACCCAGCGCCTTGGCAAGCAACACACCGACTGTGCTTTTGCCCGATCCAGGCATTCCGATTAAAACTATATTTTTCATATTAAAGAATCCTTACATTAAGTGAATCTGTGCTTGAAGTCGGGCAGGTTTTGTTTGACGAAAGCACAACAACCGTGTCGCCTTTTTTGACAACGCCTGTGCTGAGAGCCTTTTCCATAGCCTGTTTCGTGATTGAATCAGATGTGCGCTTTTCTTCGCCCATGACAGCCATAACACCCCAGTTAAGACAGAGCTTTCTGCATACAAGCTGTGATGTTGCAACTGCAATAACGGGACAGTCAGGTCTGTAATGAACCATCGCTCTTGCAACTCGACCTGTTGCACTTTCAACAATAATAGCCTTTGCGCCTACTGCCTGTGCAATATTCTTTGCAGCTTTACAGATACTTGATCTTATTGGGTTAGTGTCCTTCATTCCGTGTTCTTCCACATACTCATGAAGTGCGGTAAATTCACCGTTTTCCTCAGCCTCCGAACAAATTGCGTCAAGTGCCTTTACGCTTTCAATCGGGTACTTACCTGCGGCGGATTCTGCCGAAAGCATTACTGCGCTTGTGCCGTCATAAACTGCATTGGCAACATCGCTGATTTCGGCTCTTGTAGGACGGGGAGCCGTTGTCATACTCTCAAGCATCTGTGTTGCAGTGATTACATATTTACCTCTTGAAACGACCTTTCTTATGATTGTTTTCTGAATTTCAGGCAGCTTGATAAACGGAATTTCAACGCCATATCTCCTCGGGCAACCATAATACCGTCTGCGTAATCAATGATTGCGTCCATATCGTCAACACCGCTCTGATTTTCAATCTTTGCGATAATTTCAACATACTCATAGCCGAGGCTGTCAATAAAGTCACGAAGAGTTCTAACATCATCGTGATTGCGGACAAATGATGCGGCAACAACTGTTGCACCGTGGTTAAGACCGAACTCAATGTCTTTTCTGTCCTGAGCGCTTACATACGGCATGTTGATGAAGTAGCCCGGAATATTGATGCTCTTGCGGTTTTTAAGCACACCGCCCTTGTTTACGGTACAAACGATTGACTCGGGGTTTACCGACTTAACGACAAGCGAGATAATACCGTCATCAAGCAAAAGCTCTCTGCCGATTGCCTTCTGACCCTCGGATTCAAAAATATCAACAAGCTTAGGAAACGAAAGGCTTACACCTGTTTCGTCGCCCTCTTCTTTGTTTTTAAAAAGACTGAACTCTGCACCCTCGACAAGTTCAACAGAACCGTCCTTAAATGTGCCGACTCTGACCTCAGGACCCTTTGTATCGAGGAGAATTGCAACATTTTGACCGCTCTCTGCAATTGCCTCTTTAAGGTTTTTGATTGTAACCTCAAGCCGGTCATAAACACCGTGCGACATATTGATTCTGGCAACATTCATACCTGCGTCAATCATTTTACGCATCATTTCTTTTGAATCGCAGGCAGGGCCTATGGTACAAACTATCTTAGTCTTTCTCATAATTTCTCCGTCCTTTTAAAATGCTTATATTCTGTTATTGTGCATATGTATGAATCTGTGTAAAAATTTTGATTACACTCATTATATATTATTCACAACACAATTTCAATCTTTGATTTATAAAATTTCACATTCTGTGGCTTGTACAAAAATTTTCAAAACAATAACAAAAAATCGGGCAGTTTCCTGCCGATTCTGTGCTTGAATTACACAAGATTTACGATAATCTTCTGAATTTGTGTTGCGTCAAGAACGGTGATTTCACCGTCACCGTTTACATCGGCAACATTGAGCTGACTGTCTGTGAGTGTTTCAAGACTTACAATGTACTTTTGAATAAGAGTTGCGTCCATTACAGTAACTTCGCCGTCGCCGTCAACATCACCGATTTCAGCGAAAGGAGTGTACTCGCTAAACCACTTACTGCTGATCCATGCCGCACGGCTTGTCATCCAATCAGCCGCATAGTTATACATATCCGTAAAGCTGCCCTGATTGTAGCTTGTCTTAGTGTTACTTACGGTATATGTACCTGTTGTCATATCAAAGTCAGCCTTGTTCATTGATGTGTGGTCACAAATCCAACTGCTCGTTCTTATACTCCATCCACTTTTGTAGTTCATCTCACCGCTGTCCTTGAGAAGGTCAAAATACTGTGTTTTTGTATAGAATTCGTCAGAGTGCTTGTAAGATGCGGTCTTGCCTGCAAAATAGTTAATTGCAGGAACAAACTGCTCAAACCAGATATTTACGGCAGCTTTATTAACCTGAGTGTTTCTTGAAATATTATTAATAATGTTACTGCTGTTCTGGGAGCGTTTCTGTCTGTCCTTAAATCTGCACCACCAGCCTGAATACTGTGTGTAATCCTTAACACCGAAGTTCTGAAGATCCCAAGCACTGCCTGCAGCATTACCGAGCGCATTATCGTAGTCCCATACAGGTGAGCCGAAGAACTTATAGTTACCGTCGGAATCCTGCTTATAAACAAAGTAAGCGCTTGAAACACCTGAATCCCAGTTTTTACCGAGTTCATTTATGATCCACAGCTTTGCACATGAATCAACATCAGCGTACTGTGAAAGGTCGGAGTCTGCTTTTTTAGCGGCTCTGTGGAAAGCATTGTACTTTTCACGAACATAGTTTTTAACTTCATTATAGCCCTTGTCGCCTTCAGAAAGCTCGGGAGCTTTAATTGTAACCTTGATGCCGTCATCACATTTTACATAGTAATCTTCACCGTCTACAGCACCGGAATCAACTTCACAAAGGAACGGAAAATCCTTGTTTACATTTCCGTCAGCGTCAAGGTATGCAGTATCGTCAATATCGTTGACAAGGGCACTCTTACCCACCTCAATTTTTTCGGTCATCTGATATGAACCCCAGTAATAACCGTCTGAGTAGAAATCAACATATCTTGAATCCGAAGCATATGGAGTTCCTACTGCATCTGCAAGGTCATAAAGAAAACGGTTTCTTGTGAGTGAATCATCCTGATAGTTTGCAAGGAGAGAGAACTTTTTGCCCTTTGACATACCGCCGATTGAAACCTTATCGGAATATGTGATGTTGTAAGGCTTCTTAGCCTTGCCCCATGTTGAGTTGCCTCTGCCCTTGATTTTCTTGATTGAAGTATTGTCAATCTTGCCGTTCTTATCAACAATAGCGCCTGTTGCAGAGGAATAGTTGCTCTTATCCTCGTTAAGATAAGAGATAAGTTCCTTGCCGTTGCCGTCAGCGTTGCTGTTGTTCACATAGATTGCAGACTCGGCAGAAGACTTTAAGAATGTGAGGGAATAGTTTTTCCGTCGGCAGTAACATTGCCTGCCTTATCAATTGTGTACGAAACCTCCCTCGACTCGCCTGACGGTATAGTTACATTATTAACAGTAACGCTTTTTGAATATGCGTTATAAAGCTCAACGCTTGTTGACGAAACACTGCTTGGAAGGAAGAAATACTTCCTATTAGTATTCAATTCCTCCATATCCTCGTTGTGTTCACATTGCCATGCAACCCATGCATCAGAATCGTCAGAACCGCTTACTGCGTGTGCATAAAGTGCATTCTGAGTTTTAAATGAAAGAGTCGGTGTTGATGTTTGAGCGGCAGAAACAGAAAATACCGACATACCGCCAACGGTCATCAAACCAGCAAGTACAATTGAAATCGCTTTTTTTGTTGTCCTCACTATAATCACTCCTAAAAAATTATATCAATAAGGAACTTTTAGATATATTCACAAAAAGTTCACTTGTTAATCACATCCGTCAAAATTATTGTACCATTTGCATAAAATTAATACAAGCAATTTTTCAATATATAACGGTACAATTTTGCGAAATTTCTTTATTTTCGTTGATTAATTTGATATAATATTATGGTAAAGATACGGTAACACTTACCGAAATTTTAAATCACATTAAGGAAGTGGCATAATGCGTAATTACGGCAAAAAGAAAAACTATTGTCTTATTGCGGCACTTGCATCACTTGTGGCTTTTTCAACTATGGCTGCAAGCGTTATGAGTGGTTGTGGAGAAAATTCGGATGAACAGAAAACAACAAAGATTGTTCACGAAACACGCATAGATACTCAGATTGAAACAAAAATTGAAAAATACACCGAGGTTGTAACAGATGCTCAGGGCAACACTGAATATGTTGAAGAAACAAAAGCTGTGCCTGTAAACAACAATGCCGGCGGCAACAGCAAGTCAGGCGATTCAGGCAATAGCTCCGAAAACTCAGGCGGCAGTTCTTCGGGCAAAAATTCAAACAGTCAACAGAGTTCCGTTATTGAAAAGAGTGAAACGAGCAAAACTACTAACAACAGTTCTTCAAAAACAGACTCAGGCAAAACTAATAACAACAAGAATAATAACAACAGCAATAAAAATAATAACAGTTCATCTTCAAAGTCGGATTCATCAAAAACTGATGACAGCAACAGCAAGTCACTTAAAATCGGCGGTAAAACATTCAATGTCGGTGATACAATTGTATGCACATACAATCTAAAAACACCTGCAGTTCTCGAAAACTATCAGGCAACAATCAAATATGATTCATCAAAGCTTACCTGCAAAAGTGCAAAAATGTCTGAACCCGCTAAATACGGAGCTATGCTCAACACAAAGATTGCCGGAGAAATTTCTATAAGCGGTGTCAACATCGGTGACGGGTATGACTACACAAACGGCGGTGCGTTTATGACAGTAGTATATGAAGTTAAAGGCGGCGGCTCAACATCACCAAGCTATCACTGGGAAGTTGCCTGCAGAGCGAGCGACAGTAAGAACCTTATCGACAAAAAGGGTAAGCCTGCGAGCGGTTTTAAGCTCAGCTCATCTTATAAAGATTCGGTTGCCAACTAAAATTAAATTGCTTTTAAAACCGTAAAATGAGGCTGTGAAGAAATGAAGTTTAAGACTTCGTTCTTCACAGCCTGTCTTGTTTTGTATAAAAGCACAGCGCACCCCGTTTCCTGTTCGTGAATACAGTTTGATAAATAAAAAGCATTTATGCCCGAGCGTATTATTGTAGTTATTCATACAATTTCAATGCAGCGCCGAACCGTGTTCGCCTGCTGATGAACTTTTTGTGGCTCTATAATAAAAGTCGTGGTAGCAAAAGAGCCTGCATTTTGAAACAAACGCAAAAAACTCCCGACTAAAAAGTCGGGAGTCAAATTGAACTTGTATTAACTTAAAAAGAATTAAACGAGCTCGATAATTGCCATTTCAGCGGCGTCACCACGACGGGGACCGATTTTAGTAACTCTTGTATAGCCACCGTTTCTATCGCTGTATTTTGGAGCAATTTCCTTAAAGAGCTTGCTTGTAACATCTTCCTTAGTAACAAAAGCCAAAACAAGGCGTCTGTTGTGAAGAGTATCTTCTTTAGCTGTAGTAATCATCTTCTCTGCCATAGCCTGAACTTCCTTGGCACGAGTAAGAGTTGTTTCAATTTTGCCGTTTTCCAAAAGGAAAGTAACCATAGCACGAAGCATTGCAGTTCTCTGTGCAGTAGTTCTTCCTAATTTTCTTGTACCTGGCATTTCTTTCACTCCTTTACCGTTGAGTTTGTTGGTAAGAATTTGACAGAATAGCCTGTCAAGACTTTGGGAAGTTATTCGTCTTCCTTCTGAAGACTAAAACCGAGAGAATTGAGCTTCTGTACAACTTCCTCGAGAGATTTTCTACCGAGGTTACGCACTTTCATCATATCCTCTTCGGACTTGTTGATCAAATCCTCTACCGTGTTAATGCCTGCACGCTTGAGGCAGTTGAAAGAACGAACTGAAAGATCAAGATCTTCAATTGTCATTTCAAGAATCTTTTCCTTACCCTTGTCATCCTTCTCAACCATAACTTCAGCACTTGAAGCTTTGTCGGAAAGGTTAACAAAAAGGTTAAGGTGTTCGGTAAGAACCTTTGCTGCAAGAGAAACAGCCTCCTGAGCATTGATAACTCCGTTTGTCCAAACATCCAAAGTGAGCTTGTCATAGTCAGTAATCTGACCTACACGAGTGTTATCAACTGTATAGTTTACCTTTAACACGGGAGTATAAATTGAATCAATCGGCAAAACGCCAATAACATTGTTGCCGCTTAACTGCTTGTTGCGCTCTGAAGGAATATATCCTCTGCCCTTGTCAACTGTGATTTCCATATTGAGCTTAGCACCCTCACCGAGTGTAGCAATATGGAGTTCAGGGTTGAGAATTTCAACCTCATCATCACATTTGATGTCGGCAGCCTTTACCTCACAGGGACCCTCGGCTGCAATTTCTATAACCTTGGGACTTGTTTCATGGAGCTTTGCAACAAGACTTTTCATATTAAGAACAATTTCCGTAACGTCTTCCTTTACGCCGGGAATAGTTGAAAATTCGTGAAGAACGCCGTCAATCTTGATTGATGTAACAGCACAGCCTTCAAGAGAGGAAAGCAGCACACGGCGCAAACTGTTGCCGAGTGTGTTGCCGAAACCACGCTCGAGTGGTTCAACAACAAACTTGCCGTACTTTCCATCCTCGGTTAATTCCTCGGTTTCAATTCTTGGCTTTTCAATTTCTATCATTCGCGAATCCTCCTAAACATTATGCGACTGCAAAAGCAGCCCATCTGTGTGTAATCTGCCTGTGAAATATAAGATTACTTGGAGTACAACTCAACGATGAGGTGTTCTTCAACAGGAAAGTCGATGTCTTCTCTCTGGGGAGCTGCAACAACCTTGCCACCGAGAAGGTTTTCGTTCTTCTCAAGCCACTTTGGTGTTACAATTGAAGATGTTTCGCCCTCTGCGATTGCCTTGAATCTTGCAGTTGAACGGCTCTTCTCCTTAACTTCGATTACATCGCCAACCTTAACAAGGTATGAAGGAATGTTTACCTTCTTACCGTTTACGGTAAAGTGGCTGTGACTAACAAGCTGTCTTGCTTCTCTTCTTGTAGCTGCAAGACCGAGTCTGAAGATAACGTTGTCAAGTCTTCTTTCAATAAGTGTAAGCAATACAGCACCTGTCTTACCCTCAGCTTTTTCAGCTTTTTCGTAGTAAGCTCTGAACTGCTTCTCCATGATGCCGTAGATAAATTTTACCTTCTGCTTCTCAGTGAGCTGCATGCTATATTCGCTCTTTTTTCTTCTCATCTTACCGCCGGGATTTCTGTTGGAAGTCTTCTTGGAATAACCCATAACTGCGGGTGAAATGCCAAGAGCTCTGCAACGCTTAGCGATAGGCTGCATATTTTTAGCCATAGTAGAATTTTCCTCCTTTTAAAATACTATACACGTCTTCTCTTTGGAGGACGGCATCCGTTGTGCGGGATTGGAGTAACATCCTTAATCATTGTTACCTCAAGACCTGCAGTCTGCAATGCACGGATTGCAGCTTCACGACCCTGACCGGGACCCTTTACATATACTTCAACATACTTCATGCCGTGTTCCATTGCTGCCTTTGCAGCTGTTTCGGCTGCTGACTGAGCGGCAAACGGAGTTGACTTCTTTGAACCTCTGAAACCGAGCTCGCCTGCGCTTGCCCACGAAACAGCGTTGCCCTGTGTATCGGAAATAGTAACAATTGTGTTGTTAAATGTAGACTGGATATGCGCTGCGCCTTTTTCAATGTGCTTGCGTTCACGGCGACGGCGGATAACCTTCTTACCACCCTTTGGTGCTGCCATAGTCCTTTGCCCTCCTTACTTCTTCTTATTAGCCATGGTTTTACGGGGACCCTTACGAGTACGAGCGTTAGTCTTTGAACGCTGACCTCTTACAGGAAGTCCTTTTCTGTGGCGAACGCCACGGTAACAACCAATATCAATAAGTCTTTTAATATCATAAGCGATGTCACGGCGAAGGTCACCTTCAACGCGGCAGTGATGCTCGATGTATTCTCTGAGCTTTGCAATATCTTCTTCTGTCAAATCTCTGACACGAGTGTCCGGATTAACACCTGTTGCAGCAATAATGTCGTCTGCAGTCTTACGGCCGATACCGTAGATATAGGTCAAACCAATCTCAACTCTTTTATCTCTCGGTAAGTCAACACCTGCTATACGAGCCATATAGTTGCACCTCCATATAAATTCTAAAATATAGTTTTGTTTTCGTTAGGTAAATTAACCCTGGCGCTGCTTATGCTTGGGGTTTTCGCAAATAACTAAAATCTTACCTTTTCTTTTGATTACTTTGCACTTGTCGCACATTTTCTTTACTGAAGGTCTGACTTTCATGTATAATCATTCCTTTCTAAAAAGTCGTGTTTTTACCCGAATTATTTAGTTCTCCAGGTAATTCTGCCTCTTGTCAGGTCATAGGGGGACATTTCCACCTTTACCTTATCACCCGGCAATATGCGAATGAAGTTCATTCTCAGTTTGCCTGAAATAACAGCTAATATCACGTGACCGTTCGGCAACTCTACCTTAAACTGTGCGTTCGGTAAAGCTTCCTTAACAATACCTTCAATTTCGATTACATCCTGTTTTGACATATTGTCAACCCTCGCTCTTTCTAAAATTGTTCAAAATTTTTCTTATCTGCGGATTGGTCTTGATTGAACCCTCTATCACGGTTCCTGTAGGAGAAATATGAATAAGCTTTTTCTTTTTAGGCTTCTCAACCTTTCTTCGCTTTCCGTCTGCAATGTAAGCGAAAACGGAATCGCAGTCGAGAACAACAAAAAAGCCGTTCTTTTCCCTTCCTGCCACAGCCTTTACGATACTGCCTTTTACTGTGTTCATAAAATCACCTTTAATCGCACAAAGTCATAATTTTAGGTCCGTCAGGAGTTATTGCAACAGTATGTTCAAAATGAGCTGAAAGCTTTCCGTCAGCAGTGACGGTAGTCCATTTGTCATCAAGAACACGCACATTGCACCTGCCCTGGTTCACCATGGTTCAATGGCAATAGTCATACCCGGAATAAGCCGCACTCCTCTGTGAGCAGTGCGTAATTGGGTACGCTTGGGTCTTCGTGCAGTTTCGCACCTACGCCGTGGCCGACAAAATCTCGTACCACCGAGTAACTGCGAGCTTCGACATACTTCTGAACAGCGTTGCCTATGTCACCGACACGGTTGAAGGCAAGAGCCTGTTTAATTCCCTCATACAGACTCTCTTTTGTGGCGTCAAGCAAAGCCTGTGCGTCTGCACTGATTTTGCCGCAGGGGAATGTAAAGGCGTTGTCGCCGTGAAATCCCCCGTAGAAAGCGCCAACATCCACGCTTACTATGTCGCCCTCTTTTAAAACGAGTTCTTTACTGGGTATGCCATGGATAACCACATTGTTAACGGAAATGCACGCACTCGCAGGAAAGCCGCCGTAACCGAGAAACGAGGGAACTGCTCCCTGTTTCTCGATGTATGAGCGGACAATGTTATCTATTTCATAAGTAGTAACGCCGGGCTTACAGCCTCTCCCGCAACACGCAATGCCTCGGCAGAAATTCTGCAGGCATCTTTCATTTTTGAAAGTTCCCGTGCTGTCTTAACTACAACCATGAATTAAGCCTCAATACCTTCAAGGATAGCCTTTGTAGTAGCTTCTACATCGTCCTGTCCTTTTACAGTAACAAGCTTACCCTGCTTCTCATAGTAAGAAACGAGGGGCTCAGTCTCTTTGTGATATGTTTCGAGACGAGCAAGCACGGTATCGGGGTGGTCGTCCTTGCGCTGAACAAGGGTGCCGCCGCAATCGTCGCAGATGCCTTCCTTCTTGGGCTTTAAAGTCACAATGTGGAAAGGTCTGCCACAATTTTCGCAAACACGGCGTCCGGACATACGGTTGATGATTTTTTCATCAGAAATGTCGATGTTGATGACATGCTGAATCTCAACACCCATATTATCCAGAGCCTCAGCCTGAGGAATAGTTCTTGGAAAACCGTCAAGAATGAAACCTTCTTGCAGTCATCGGCAGAAAGTCTTTCCTTTACAATACCAATTACTACTTCGTCGGGAACAAGCTTGCCTTCATCATAAAGGATTTAGCCTTCAAGCCCATCTCAGTGCCGTTTTCAGCGCTTCACGGATCATGTTTCCGGTTGAAATTGTGGGAATACCAAAGTGTTCACAAAGTACAGCGGCCTGTGTGCCTTTACCTGCACCCGGAGCACCTAACATGATAATGTTCATCTATTATACTCCTTTTTTCTCAATTAGTCAAGAAAACCTTTGTAATGACGCATCATCATTTGTGACTCGAGCTGTTTAACAGTTTCAAGAGCAACACCAACTACGATGATGATTGATGTACCGCCGATTGACATCTGTCCCATTCCGGAAGCAGCGCCGTAAATAAGCGGAACCATAGCGATAACAGCAAGGAACATAGCTCCGATTAAAGTGATTCTTGACAAAATCTTTCTGATATAATCGGCTGTCGGAGCACCCGGACGAATACCGGGAACTGTGCCGTTGTTAGCTTTAAGATTGTTAGCCATTTCAACAGGGTTGTACTGAATTGATGTATAGAAATAAGCGAACATTATAATGAACAAGAAATAAAGTACCATGTACAGCCAGCCTGTGGTGCTGAATGCTGCAAAGAATGCACCCCAGAAACCTTCTCCTGCAGGAATCTTGAGGAAGAGGTTGATTGTACTTGGAATTGAAAGAATTGAGCTTGCAAAGATGATTGGAAGAACGCCGCCGAGAGCAACCTTGATAGGAAGGTGGCTTGACTGACCGCCGTACATCTTTCTGCCCACAACACGCTTTGCATACTGAATCGGGATTCTTCTTTCGCTGTCCTGCATGAATGTGATAATCCATACGACAGCAACAAAGAGAACTACCCAGAGAGGTACGAGGAAGAAGAACTGTGTGCTGCCGTTAACAGCAAGGTTCCAGTACTGACCGAGTGTGTTGATAATCTGTGGGAACTGAGCAACGATACCTGCAAAAAGGAGAATGGAAATACCGTTTCCGATGCCGTGGCTGTTGATCTGTTCACCGAGCCACATCATAACCGCCGTACCCGCGGTAAAAACAAGGATGATTACGATAGCAGAGAACCAAAGTTCAAAACCGCTGTTATAAAGTGTTACCTTGCTGTTGAGAAGGTAGAAGTAATATGCAGTACCCTGAATAATACCGAGACCGACTGTTACATAACGAGTGATAGCACTGATTTTGCGTCTGCCGGCTTCGCCTTCTCTTGCCAATCTCTCCAGAGGAGGAATAGCAACGCAGAGGAGCTGGATGATGATTGAGCTGTTGATGTAAGGGGTGATACCCATTGCAAACAATGTTGCGTTGGAGAATGCACCGCCTGAGAGTGTATTCATATAAGAAAGCATTGTGTTAGACCAGTCATCCGGGTTCATAACACTTCTGAGGGCTGCGGTATCCAGGAACGGAACCTGAATAACCGAGCCGATTCTGAATACAACAATGATTAAGAGAGTAAATAAAATTTTCTTTCTTAAATCGGGGAGTGACCAAGCATTTTTAATGGTTTTAAACACTTAGATCACCTCTGCCTTTCCGCCCGCAGCCTCAATTGCAGCTTTAGCTGATTCGGAAAAAGCAGAAACCTTTACTGTAAGTTTTTGTCAAGCTTACCGTTGCCAAGAATTTTAACAGCATCAAAGCCGTTCTTAACAACGCCTGCATTAACAAGAGCCTCAATATCTACTGTCGCACCGTCTTCAAACTTTCTGTTCAAAGTGCTGAGGTTAACTGCTGCTACAGTCTTAGCAAAAATATTGTTGAAACCTCTTTTAGGGATACGACGCTGTAAAGGCATCTGACCGCCCTCAAATCCGGGACGGATGCTGCCGCCTGAACGAGCCTTCTGGCCCTTATGACCTTTACCGGAAGTTTTGCCCCAGCCTGAGCCGTGACCTCTGCCGATTCTCTTTGAGTCCCTCTTAGAACCCTCAACAGGAGAAAGTTCATGTAACTTCATTAGTTCGCACCTCCTTGCTTATGCTTCACTAACTCTACGAGGTGGATGATTTTTGCTACCTTACCCTTAGTCTGAGCGTTATCGGGCTGAGTTGTAACATCACCGATTTTCTTAAGACCGAGAGCGTGGGCGGTTGCAATCTGATCCTTCTTAGAGCCGATAAGACTCTTTACTAACTTAATTGTCATAATTTACAACCTCCCTATTAAAGAATTTCTTTAACGGATTTACCGCGGATTGCAGCAACTTCTTCAGCATTTCTTAATGCGCCAAGACCTGCAAGAGTAGCTCTAACTACATTACAGGGATTGTTGGAACGAAGAGCCTTTGTTCTGATGTCCTTGATACCTACTGCTTCAACAACGGCACGAACAGGACCGCCGGCAATAACACCGGTACCGGGAGCTGCGGGCTTCATAAGAACTCTGCCTGCACCGAACTCACCGATTACTTCGTGAGGGATTGTTGTACCTCTGAGTGAAACCTTCATGAGGTTCTTCTTAGCATCCTCAATACCCTTGCGGATAGCGTCGGGTACTTCGCCTGCCTTACCGATACCGAAACCAACTGTTCCGTTACCGTCGCCTACAACTACGAGAGCTGCAAACTTGAAAATACGACCGCCTTTAACTGTTTTAGAAACACGGTTAATAGTAACTACTCTTTCTTTTAATTCGCCTGTTACTTCTACTGTTTTAGCCAAAGTTATTCCTCCAATCCTTAGAAATTGAGGCCGCCCTCACGGGCGCCTTCGGCCAATTCCTTAACACGGCCGTGATATATGTTACCGCCTCTGTCGAATACAACATCAACGATATTCTTTTCTTTTGCACGCTCTGCAACGAGCTTGCCAACAGCCTTAGCTGCCTCTTTGTTTCCGCCATTGCCTGTGATTTCCTTATCAACTTGAAGCCTGAGCAAGTGTAACACCGGCTACATCGTCAATAATCTGAGCATAGATGTTGCTTGTGGAGCGGAATACGCAAAGACGAGGACAAGAAGCTGTACCGCTGATCTTGCTGCGGACTCTCTTATGGCGTTTTGCGCGTGCCTTTTTTGTATCTGGTCTGCTTACCATTAATTATTCACTCCTTAATTATTTGCCTTACCGGCCTTGCCTTCCTTGCGGCGGATAACTTCATCAGCGTACTTAATACCCTTGCCCTTATATGGCTCCGGAGGACGCTTTTCTCTTACTTCGGCAGCAAACTGACCAACCTTTTGCTTATCAATGCCGGAGATGATGATTTTGTTAGGATCGGGAACTTCAATCTTGATGTCCTCTGTATCCTCAACGATAACCTGGTGTGAATAACCAAGGTTCATAACGCACTTGTTACCCTGCTTCTGAACACGGTAACCAACGCCGTTAACCTCAAGAGTCTTTGAATAACCCTCTGTAACACCGATAACCATATTATGGATAAGTGTTCTTGTAAGGCCGTGAAGTGAACGGTTTTCCTTTGCGTCGTTAGGACGTGTAACCTCGATTACATCGCCCTTGATTTCAACAGTCATAGCAGGATTAAACTTGAAATCAAGTGTACCCTTAGGACCTTTAACTGTGATAACGCCGTTGTCAACTGAAGCTGTAACGCCGGCGGGAATATTTATAGGTTTTCTTCCAATTCGAGACATTTATCGCACCTCCTCTTACCAAATGTAAGCGAGAACCTCGCCGCCGATGTGCTGCTTTCTTGCCTCACGATCTGTCATAACACCCTTTGAGGTTGAAATGATGGCGATACCAAGACCCTTCATTACCTTTGGCATATCTTCTGCATTACTGTAAATTCTGAGACCGGGCTTTGATACACGGCGGAGACCTGTGATAACAGGAGTCTTGCGTCTGTATACTTGAGTGTTACCTTAATAACGCCCTGCTTGCCGTCTTCAATAACTGTGAAATTCTTTACATAACCTTCGTCAACAAGAATCTGACAAATTGACTTCTTGAGGTTTGAAGCGGGAATTTCAACAGAATCATGCTTTGCTGAATTTGCGTTACGGATTCTTGTAAGTAAATCAGCAATTGTATCTGTAATCTGCATTATGCTTTACCTCCCTTGCTTACCAGCTTGCTTTCTTTACACCCGGAATTTCGCCCTTGTAAGCGAGTTCACGGAAGCAAATACGACAAATGCCATACTTACGGAGGTAGGCGTGTGGTCTACCACAGATGTTACATCTTGTGTACTCTCTTGTAGAGAATTTCTGCTTTCTCTGCTGCTTTACTTTCATTGAAGTTTTAGCCACAACAATCCCTCCTTACTTTGAAAACGGTGCGCCCATAAGCTTTAAGAGCTCGCGAGCTTCTTCGTCTGTTGTTGCAGTGGTTACGAAACAAATGTCCATACCACGAACCTTGTCGATCTTGTCATAGTCAATCTCGGGGAAGATGAGCTGTTCTTTGAGGCCCATGTTGTAGTTACCACGGCCGTCAAATGAATCAGGGTTGATACCTCTGAAGTCACGAACACGGGGAAGTGCTACATTGAAGAATCTGTCGAGGAATTCATACATTCTCTCGCCTCTTAATGTAACCTTACAGCCGATTGCCATACCTTCTCTGAGTTTGAAGTTAGCAACTGACTTTCTTGCCTTACAGATGAGAGGCTTCTGACCTGTAATAGCAGAAAGGTCTGTGCAGATAGCATCAATTACTTTTGAGTTATCTTTTGCTTCGCCTGCGCCTACATTGATAACGATTTTATCAAGCTTAGGAATCTGCATTGTGCTCTTGTAGGAGAACTTTGACATAAGAGCAGGTGCAACTTCTTTTGAATAATATTCTTTAAGTCTTGCCATATCTTATTTCCTCCTTAAAGTGCTTCGCCGCATTTAGCGCAAACTCTGCCCTTAGAGCCGTCCTCATAGAACTTATGAGCAACTCTTGTAGGCTTTTTGCATCTTGGGCAAACGATCTGAACCTTAGATGCATACATAGCACCCTCAGCCTTAATGATACCGCCCTGCTCGCCCATCTTCTTGGGCTTAACATGCTTTGAAACCATGTTTACCTTTTCTACGATAACTTTGCCTTCTTTAGGGCTTACAGCCATAACCTGACCTGTCTTGCCCTTGTCCTTACCGCTTAATACGATAACGGTGTCGCCTGTTTTAACATGAACTTTACTCATTGTGACACCTCCAATTAAAGTACTTCGGGAGCGAGAGAAAGAATCTTCATATAATCTTTATCACGAAGCTCTCTTGCTACCGGTCCGAAGATACGAGTACCCTTCGGGTTCTTATCTTCCTTAATAATAACAGCTGCATTTTCATCGAAACGGATATAAGTACCGTCTTCTCTTCTGACGCCCTTTGCAGAACGAACAACTACAGCCTTTACAACGTCGCCTTTTTTAACAACACCGCCGGGTGCTGCCTTTTTAACCGAGCTACGATTACATCGCCAATGTTGGCATATCTCCTTCTGGTACCGCCGAGTACACGAATGCACATAAGTTCCTTTGCGCCGGTGTTGTCGGCAACCTTGAGGATAGTTTGCTGCTGAATCACAGTGTAATTCCTCCTTTACTCAAAGCCGCTAAAATAAACTTATTTAGCTTTCTCAATAATCTCGACGAGTCTCCATCTTTTGTCTTTAGAAAGAGGACGGGTCTCCATAATCTTTACACGGTCGCCAATGCCACACTCGTTGTTTTCGTCGTGTGCCTTGAAACGAACTGTACGCTTAACAATTTTGTTGTAAAGCTTGTGCTTTACGCTGTCTTCAACTGCAACGACAATTGTCTTGTCCATCTTGTCGCTTACAACTTTTCCGACAACAGTTTTTCTCATATTTCTTTCACTCACTGTTAAGTCCTCCTCTCTTAAGCTTCAGCGCCGTTAAGTTCCATCTGACGAAGAACTGTTGAAATTCTTGCGATGTCCTTTTTAACAGCACCGATTCTGGATGAGTTTTCGAGCTGATTAACAGCAAGCTGGAAACGAAGATTGAATAATTCTTCTTTGAGTTCAGTGAGCTTTGTCTGAAGCTCTTCTACTGACATATCTCTGAGTTCTGATGCTTTCATTACTGCTCACCCTCCTCTTTCTTAACAAACTTGCACTTGATTGGAAGCTTATTTGCAGCAAGGCGAAGAGCCTCTCTTGCAGTAGCTTCATCTACGCCGCCGAGTTCAAACATAACTCTGCCGGGCTTTACTACGGCTACCCAGTACTCGGGTGAACCTTTACCTGAACCCATTCGTGTTTCAGCAGGCTTTGCTGTAACAGGCTTATCAGGGAAAATTTTGATCCATACTTTACCGAATCTTTTGCAGTAACGAGTCATAGCGACACGGGCAGCCTCAATCTGGTTTGAGGTGATCCATGCAGGCTCTGTAGCCTGAAGACCGAAATCGCCGTAAGTAACCTTGTTACCACGAAGAGCCTTACCTGTCATACGACCTCTGTGAACTCTTCTGTATTTTACTCTCTTAGGTAATAACATTACTTTCTGCCTCCTTCTCTGCGGGGCTTTCTTGACTTAACTTCGTTAAGAACCTCGCCCTTGTAAAGCCAAACCTTAACGCCTACTTTACCGTAGGTTGTGTTAGCTTCTGCAAAGCCGTAGTCGATGTCTGCACGAAGTGTCTGAAGCGGAATAGTACCTTCGTGGTACTGCTCTGAACGAGCAATTTCAGCACCGCCAAGACGGCCTGAACACATAATCTTGATACCTTAGCGCCACGACGCATTGCGTTGCCGATTGACATCTTCATTGCACGGCGGAAAGAGATTCTCTTTTCAAGCTGCTGAGCGATGCTTTCTGCAACGAGCTGTGCATCAAGCTCAGGAGCCTTAACTTCTACGATATTGATTGCAACGGGCTTGCCGAGCATCTTTTCGCACTGTGCTCTGAGCTTTTCAATCTCAGAACCACCCTTACCGATTACAAGACCGGGCTTAGCGCAGTGGATGCTGATTTTAACCTTTTTGCCGTCACGCTCAATTTCAATCTTTGAGATACCGAAGTTGTAAAGCTGAGCCTTCAGAGTCTTACGGAGGTTATAGTCCTCAACGAGTGTAGCACCGAAGTCCTTCTTGTTTGCAAACCAACGGGAATCCCAATCTTTAATAACGCCGACACGGAGACCGTGCGGATTAACTTTCTGACCCATAATCTAACCTCCCCTTAGTCGTCTTCTCTTTCCTTGAGTACGAGGGAAATGTGAGAAGTTCTCTTGTTGATTCTGAACGCTCTGCCCTGTGCTCTCGGACGAATTCTTTTAAGGATGGGGCCTGCTGTTGCATTGCACTGAGCAATGTAAAGCTTGGATACATCCATGTCATGGTTGTTCTCAGCATTTGCCATAGCTGAATTGAGCAGCTTTAAAAGCGGCTCGCAAGCGGCCTTGGGAGTGTGCTTAAGAACAGCTTCCGCATACTTAACATCTTTGCCTCTTACGAGGTCAAGAACTACATTAACCTTGCGGGGTGAAATACGAACAAATTTTGCATTTGCCTTTGCTTCCATCTGCAATACTCTCCTTCCGCTTATTTGCTTGTCTTTGATCCTGCGTGACCTTTGAATGTTCTTGTCGGAGCAAACTCACCGAGCTTGTGACCAACCATATCTTCGGTTACATATACAGGAACATGTTTTCTGCCGTCATGAACGGCAAATGTGTGACCAACGAACTCAGGGAAAATTGTTGAACTTCTTGACCAAGTCTTGAGAATTCTCTTTTCGCCTGCTTCGTTCATTTCGATAACCCTTTTGAGCAGTACAGGCTGAACATAAGGGCCCTTTTTAGTACTTCTACTCATGTTTTAGCTCCTTTCCGCCTTACTTACCGTTTCTTCTTCTTACGATAAGCTTGTCGCTGCTCTTGTTGTTCTTACGAGTCTTGTAGCCGAGTGCGGGCTTACCCCATGGGGTTACAGGGCCCGGACGACCAACAGGTGACTTACCCTCACCACCGCCGTGCGGATGGTCGTTAGTTCATTACAGAACCACGAACAGTAGGACGCCAACCCATGTTTCTCTTACGACCTGCTTTACCGATCTTAACATTTTCGTGATCGGTGTTACCTACCTGACCGATTGTAGCCATGCAGTTTTCAGGAACGTTTCTGAGCTCGCCTGAAGGAAGTCTTAAAAGTGCAAGACCGTTTTCCTTAGCCATGAGCTGAGCCATGTTGCCGGCTGAACGAGCGAGCTGAGCGCCTCTGCCGGGATAAAGCTCTACATTGTGGATAAATGTACCAACAGGGATTGCTGTAAGCGGAAGTGCGTTACCGGGCTTAATATCAGCGTTTGCACCTGCTGTTACCTTGTCGCCTACCTTAAGTCCTTCCGGAGCAATAATGTAAGCCTTCTCGCCGTCTGTGTACTCTACAAGAGCAATGAATGCAGAACGGTTTGGATCGTACTCTAATGTTTTAACTGTACCTTCAACATCAAACTTCTGACGCTTGAAGTCAATAATACGGTACTTTCTGCGGTTGCCGCCGCCTCTGTGACGAACGGTGATTCTGCCGTAGCTGTTACGACCTGCCTTTTTATTTAAAGGAGCAAGCAAGCTTTTTTCCGGCTCAACCTTTGAAAGACCCGAATAATCTGTAACCGACATATTTCTTCTTGAGTTAATGGTCGGCTTATATACTTTAATGGCCATTTGGTTTCACTCTCCTCATGATGGCTTTGCGGGAATATGGCATTTCCCATACATTCTGCCTGAATAATGTTTTTCAGACTCAATACTGAACCTGAGTCAGTATTACATCATGCCTTCAAAAAATTCGATAGGCTTGCTGTCTTCGGTAAGTTTTACGATTGCTTTCTTCCAGCTCTTTGAGTAGCCGCCGTTGTTTCTGCCCTGACGACGGAATTTGCCTCTCATGCTTACTGTGTTTACCTTTGCAACCTTAACGCCGAAAACTTCTTCACAAGCTTTTGCAATTTCAATCTTGTTTGCTGACTTAGCAACTTCAAAGGTATAAATTTTGTTAACTGCGCCGAGCATACTCTTTTCGGTAATAACAGGGCGGATTACAATATCATGAGCTATCATGCATATACCTCCTCAATCTTGCTTACCGCATCCTTAACGATGATAAGCTTGTCAGCATTCAAAATGTCATATACATTAAGAGTGTTTACCTGAGCTGTTTTAACACCGGGGATGTTGTTAGCTGATTTAATAACCTTGCTGTCAACCTCAGGAAGAACAATGAGAGCCTTCTTTTCAGCTCCGATTGCGCTGAGCATTGCAACAATCTTCTTTGTCTTGTACTCGTCCATGCTGATTGAATCAACAACGATGAGCTCGTTCTCCATAACCTTTGAAGAGAAAGCTGACTTCATAGCAAGTCTTCTTACCTTCTTGTTTACGGAAAATCTGTAATCTCTTGGCTTCGGAGCGAATACAACGCCGCCGTGTGTCCACTGCGGAGCTCTTGTTGAACCCTGTCTTGCACGGCCTGTACCCTTCTGTCTCCACGGCTTTTTACCGCCGCCTGAAACCTCTGATCTTGTAAGAGCGGACTGTGTGCCCTGACGCTGTGCTGCGAGGTAGTTAACTACCATCTGATGCATAACAGCTGCATTTGGTTCGATACCGAATACGGACTCAGCAAGCTCGATTGTACCGACATTCTTGCCTTCCATATCTACTACTGCTAAATTTGGCATTTATAATCCCCCTTCCTTAAGCCTTTACGGAATCTTTGATTACAACGATTCCCTTGTTAGGACCCGGAATAGCACCCTTAACAGCGATGAGGTTGTTTTCTGCGTCAACCTTAACAACTGTGAGGTTCTGAACCGTTACCTGTTCTGCGCCGAGGTGACCTGCCATTCTCTTACCCTTCCAAACTCTTGAAGGTGATGAGCAGGCACCGATTGAACCGCCGTGGCGTACGCAAGGACCTGTACCGTGTGATTCCTTAAGACGGTGGAAGTTCCATCTCTTAATAACACCTGCTGTACCCTTACCTTTGCTCTTGCCTGTTACGTCAATCTTGTCGCCGGGGGTGAATACGTCTGCTTTAACGAGATCACCGATGCTGTAAGCGTCTGTGTCTGTAAAGCGGAACTCTTTGAGAGTTTTCTTTGGTGCTACACCGGCCTTATCAAAGAAGCCCTTCATTGGCTTGTTTACCTTGTGAGGTTTAACATCGCCGTAGCCGAGCTGTACCGAAGCGTAGCCGTCGTTTTCAACTGTTTTCTTGGCTGTTACCACGCAAGGGCCTGCCTCAACAACAGTTACGGGAATCATGATTCCCTTTTCATCGAAAATCTGTGTCATACCGATTTTCTTACCGATGATTGCTTTCTGCATAAATTGTATCCTCCTTATAGGTTATTGGTTGGTTTCCCAACATGACCCTGTCTGCTTGTAGGTTGGTATCCGATTATAACTTAATCTCGATATCAACGCCGGCAGGGAGCTCTAAGCTCATAAGAGCCTCGACTGTCTTGTTTGACGGTCTTAAGATGTCGATAAGACGCTTGTGAGTTCTGATTTCAAACTGCTCACGGCTGTCCTTGTACTTATGAACAGCACGGAGAATTGTTACAACCTGCTTCTCAGTCGGGAGCGGAACGGGACCTGAAACTCTTGCGCCTGTGCGCTTAGCTGTTGCCACGATTCTCTCTGCAGACTGATCAACGAGCTGATGATCATAACCCTTTAATCTTATTCTAATCTTTTCCTTGACTGCCATTATCGTCGCCTCCTTAAAAATGTTAGTTGGCGGGCGTTGCTTTTCAAAACTTTTTGAAACTCTGCCGGGTGTTTCCTCACCCCGCATTAAAAAACCCGTTTAACTATTCAGTTAACCGGGAAGTTCTGAAAGCGTTTGAGCGCAGTTATGGCAAAGCAACCCCATTGCCACTCAATCGCTCTGTGTTTCAATTTAATCGCCCGGTTTAAAATCGGACATACTCCACGGAAAAACCGGCTTAATGCCGCAACCTCCCGCTTCATCGCATATCTTGTGCAGTCACACAAGCATTATTATAAACGAAATACCGCATTATTTCAACCTTTTCGGCAAAATAAGCAGTATAGAAGTTTTTAAAATATTTTTAATTAATTTTGTTTAATTTGTACATACTCCCGTTTGCAGATTTTATGTTATAATTAGGCAGACGAAAATGTCTTTTCTATACTATTGTATATAAGGGATTCCATTTTGTCAATTGTGCAGTTTTATGAAAAGGAATGACAGACAATGAAACATTTGTATTTTGGTGACGGTAAGGGCAAAACCACAGCCGCTGTAGGAATTGCCGTCAGGGCGGCAGGCAGTAATCTCAAGGTACTGTTTGTGCAATTTTTAAAAACGGAATTTTCGGGTGAACGCCATGTTCTCAGTCACACCGAGAATGTGACTCTCACGCTCTGCCCCGCTGACCTCAAGTTCACATTTCAGATGAACGAAAAGGAAAAGGCTCAGGCGGCAAAAATTTTCAAGGGTATTTTTGACCACAGTGTCACACTTGCCCTGACCGAAAAGTACGACATGGTTGTATTTGACGAGATTATTGACGCAATCAATGCTGAAATGCTCACCGAATCCGAGGTTGTTGAGTTCATCACCAACGCTCCCTCAAGCATGGAAATCATTATGACAGGTCATAACCCGTCACAAAAAATGATTGACCTTTGCGATTATGTGACCGAGTTCAAGAAAATCAAGCACCCCTACGACCGAGGCATCACCGGCAGAATCGGTGTTGAATTTTAATTTTAAGTTTGTGTAGATAGTTTAATTTACAAAAGCATAAAACGCTCGAGCGTAGCGCTTATAAAATCGTATCCGACACCACCCGATTTATGGGTGGTTATTTTTTTGCATTGTTTTATGGAGAATGTAGGATATAACGGATTAAAGAATTACAGAAAAACGGCTGTCACTTAACGAAAGTCAATTCATCAACAACAGCCGTTTTAATTCAATTGAATATTAAAGAACTTACTTGAGCCATACGATATCCGTATCGGTTGCAAGGTTGTCAATTCCGTAAAGCACAACAACCTGTTCGGGGTTGTAGGTTGTCACAAGGTCTGACACGCTTTCCTTATAATAACGCAGGTCAACCAGAACCACCTTGCTGTAATTTTCTGCAAGGAACGGTGCAAGGCTGTGCGAAAAGCTGTCCTTGATGAGAAGAATTGTGCCGTTCTTTGCATTTGTGTTTGTAATCTCCGTGAGAGCATGGTTGCCGTCAATAAACACGGGGTACTTGTCGTCCTCTTTGAGATGGTCGGTAAAGTACATTGAACCCGAAGTTTTAATATTTGCACCCTCGGTAATTTTTACGGAGATATTCCTGTCGGAATTTTTAGGGTTATTCCAAAATTCGATATTATCGGGCGGAGTGAGCCAAAAACCGCTTGAAGAATATGTTGTGCCGTAAAAGTCGGGGTAGCTGTCTTTTTTCAGGGTTGAATCATCAATCGGAGTAATGCCGAGTGCCTTGCAAAGCTCTTGGTAGCCTGTGTAAGCACCTTTGTTGTCCAATGGTGGTCGGTTTTGTAGTAAAGCTGACTGCCGTTTTTGTATTCGCTCTTAAAGCGTTCACGCAAATCGACAAATCCGATTTTATCCTTTGAAAGCGTTGAAGAAATCTTGCTTATATTCTCATCATCGTTGTATTTATCGTGGAATGTCGGAAGCACATCATCAACAATATATCCTGTTGACGGAACGAGCATAACCGTTGTCGGAGTGTCGATTGATTTTGCAAAATCCGCAACCGCACCGATATTCTTATCGAGGTTGTTTTCAGTCGAAACAGGCTTGTTGATAAGGTAGCCGTTTTTGCAGTTATACACACCGCTTGCACCGTTGTTACCCACTGCAAGGGCGGTGTATGCGTTAAGACCTACCCATGTGTTTCTCTGCGGAAACCTGTCGGCAAAGAATGTTTCAAACTCACTGCCGAAATCACCCGAAAGCAATTTTTCGGCTGTAACCTCCGGAAACTTCTGCAAGTATCTTTTTTCGGAAGAGCTGTAGTCGGGTTTCGGAGAAAAGATAAACCACAAAGCCATTCCGTATATGAAAATCAGAAATACAACCGCAGGAATGTATTTTCCGATTTTATTTCTGTTATCAGCAAAACGCATATATATTCACCTGACTTTTTCTAATTGTTCACAGCCGTTTTAAAATCTGAAATAAAGGAACGGGTTGTAGCTCTGATTAACAAGGCTTGCCGTGCTGACAGCAAGAACACCAATACAGTAGAGTGTTTCTGGAATCCACATAAAGCGTCTGTGTTCAAAGCGTGTATAAAGCATTGTTGCAAGCGGAGTTGACGCAACAGCCGCAATAATAAGCATTGGCAGGTTGCTCATAATAAGATTGAACGCCTGATTGCCGCAAATTCCGTTGCCGAAATTGAAAAGGTCAACCATAAACTCACCGAGCTGTCCGACATCCGTGAAGTAGAAAAGTCCCCAACCGATGATTATGATAAACAGAGTGTAAATGTGCTGAACAAATGACGCAGTCTGTCGAGAAATTTTTTGAGTACGAATTTTTCAAGAATAAGAAGAAGTCCGTAGTAAAGTCCCCAAAGTACAAAGTTGTATGCCGCACCGTGCCAAAGTCCTGTAAGTCCCCACACGATGAGAAGGTTGAGAATCTGCCTTTTAACGCCTTTTCTGTTACCGCCGAGAGGAATATAACATATTCTTTGAACCATGTTGAAAGGGAAATGTGCCATCTTCTCCAAAAGTCTGTAATCGACTTTGCAATGTAGGATAGTTAAAGTTTTTAAGAAACTCAAATCCCATCATATTGCCAAGACCGCAAGCCATATCGGAGTAACCTGAGAAATCAAAGTAAATCTGGAATGTATAGGCTATAATACCCACCCATGTTCCGACAACACCGTTTCATCGGTTGTTGCAAAAATGTTTGTTGTGAGCGTTCCCATGGTGTTTGCGATAATTACCTTTTTGGCAAGGCCGACCATAAAGAGCTTCACACCCCTTGTGAACATTTCAAGCGTTTCACGGCGGTTTACAAGCTGTTCGGCAACATCACGGTAACGGACAATCGGACCAGCAATAAGCTGCGGAAAAAGTGCAACATAAGTACCGAAGTTGATGAAGTTCTTCGACACGGGCGCATCGTCACGGTAAACATCAATAACATAGCTCATTGTCTGGAATGTGTAGAAGCTGATGCCGATCGGCAGGCTGATTTGAAGCTCCGGAATATTGAGAAACGGCAGCATATTGAGCGTTTCGGTTATCATTCCCGTATATTTAAACACCGCAAGAATACCTATATCAAGCACACAGGTAAGAATCAGAAACAGCTTTTTCTTTTTGGCGTCGCTCTGTATTTGTCAACAAGCCAACCGCCTATGTAGTTAAAGAAGATGTTGAACACCATGAGCAGAACAAGCTTAGGTTCGCCCCAGCCGTAGAATATAAGGTTTACGATAAAGAGAAAAATATTGCGTCCCTGCCTTGGCACAAGATAATAGGCAAGCAAGGTAATCGGCAGATACGCAAACATAAATACAAGGCTCGAAAATACCACTCGTTTTATCCTCCTGCAAATTTAAATTCATAATTTTCTCACATACTATCCTACATATTTTAACTTATCGCTCTTTTTCAGTCAACATACAAATTATATGATTTTTTGCCCATAAAGAATAAAAGTAATGTTAATGATTTTGTGCTATTAACGGAAGGGGTCGTTCTGTACGGTTCAGTTGACATTTCGTGACTTTTTTCGACAGACAAACAAAAAACGGACTGCCGTGTGACAGTCCGCAGATTGCAAGCAATCAAATTATTTTGTTGCGTTGTAAGTCTTTGAGAAAAGGTTCTTGCCGTCCTTAGTGTTAATTTCAATAACAACCGATGGATTGTCAACACCTGCTTCATCTTTAATATCATTAGCAAAGCCTTCAAATGTTGATGACATAGAATCAAAACCTGTTTCAAGAGTTGACTTTACAGTGTCAAGTGATTCCTCGGGAAGGTTCTGTTTTGTAAGCAAATGTGAAAACTACATTTTCGCCCTCAGCCTTAACATCAATATCCAAAGTTGAGCCAAAAGAAGATTTCAATGTATCAATATCTTTCTGGCAAGTATCTGATGCAATGTAGTTTGCGAGTTTCTGCTCAGGTGTTTCACCGCAACCTGCAAAGCAGAAGATTGATGTTACTGCGATAAGTGCTGCAGCAAGTGTAAGCATAATTTTTTTCATTGTTTTACTCTCCTTAAAAAACATAGTGGTCACATTGTACTATATTCGCATTATATTGTCAACAACTATCAAAATATTTAATTTTTGAGCCAGTTTTATTTTATCTTGCTGTAGTTTTTTGTAAATCATTGCCAACGGTAAACTTGTATTTCCTTGTAAATTCCTTTGTTTCGTTATTACGCACGACTTCGCTCTGATTTTGCTCAACAACGCTTGTTATAGCACCCACATCAATCCATATCTCGTTATTGCTTTCTTTTTGGCTCTCATCAAACACAAGCTCAAGTCCGAGATGCAAATGACTTTCGGTTATTCCGTTTGTATTTTCGGTATCGCTGTAACCCGTTCTTCCCACATAACCGATTACATCGCCTGCACAAACCTTGTCGCCCTCTTTTAAGTTTTCTGCAAACGGACGGTTCTGTCTTAGGTGGGCATAGTACCAATAGCGTTTTTTGTCGGCAGAACGGATTCCGATTCGCCAACCGCCGTACCTGTTCCAGCCCATAATTTCAACCGTTCCCGACTCAACCGCCACGACAGGTGTGCCGACAGCCGCCATAAGATCATGCCCCAGGTGCGGTCTTGTGTAGCCGTAGGTTCTGACCGCACCGAAATCATCATAGCAGGAATACGGAAAAGATTTGGCAATCGGTGAAAACCAGCACAAGCCGTAGTCTTTTTCAGTGCCTTTTGAAGTTTCTTTTTCGTAATCATCGACAATTCCCGAAAGTGCCGCACCGTATGCCTGAGAGTAGTAGTTGAAATATTTCATATCCTTTGTCAGGTTTTCAACGGTTTCGCCGTTTTTGATTTTGTCGGCAAAATCTGTCATATCGCTGTATTTGTACTTTGTAAAATCACCGCCGTATTTCGCACCGAGATACGCAAGCATTGTTATGCAGTCGGTATGCCTGTCGTCCTCGTGAGTTTGTATGTCGAGGTCAACGGCATTTTGCAAAGCGTCTTTCGTAACATTAAATTCAACATATTTTATGTAGTTTTTTTGCGTGTCCTTTCCGCCCGTAAACACGACAGCCGACAATGCCGCAAGCATTACGCAAAAAAACACACAGAGCAGTTTTTTCATATCAATCACCGATAATGTATATGAAAAACGGCATATAGTTATTCATTGCGGCTTTGCCGTAAAATGAAAAAACAGCGGTGTAACTCGCTGTTTCTTCCATATTTTAATTAAAGAGAGAGGAAAAATATATCAAATGAAAATCTTGTAAGCTGTTTAACATGGGTTATCACCACTTATTCTGTCACGCTCGGGCAGGACTTGTTATAAATCAAGCCGTCCTGTCTTTACGAATGTAAATAACGGTTGTTTGTTAACCCTTTCTTATGTTATGATAGAATCACCCATCGAGAATTTTGCAGAGCAATTTGAGGGAATATAAATTGACATAATAAGCACTTTGCAAAATTATAAATCTAATCACACTTGCTGTCTTATTCTATCATAAATCAGGAAATGAGTTATGATAGAATCACCCATCGAAAATTTTGCAGGGCAAATTTGAGGGGAACATAAATTGACATAATAAGCACTTTGCAAAATTATAAGTCTAATCGTACTTGCCGTGCTTATTATACCACATCAACCGTGACAGAATAATGACAAACAAGAGAATGTTTTGAAAATCTTTTAAAAAAATTTTCTGATTACGCTTTATCTACTGTAAACGTCAATTTATTGTCGGCAATATTGATTTTGCCGCCGATACTTGCAAAATAAGAGGTTAAAAATTGATATACTTCGTCCTTCTCTGCTTCATCAAATGAAAAATACTGTCCTCCGCAGGCATCGTGAAAATGTAGATACACTCCGAATTTTTCGTCAAGAATCCTCTTGAATTCAAGCACCTGTGAATATGAAAAATTCATAATAAGCTCCTTAAATCAGGTTTTCTTTTTCAAAAGCCTGTCTTAAATCTTCGATGATATCTTCGGCATCCTCAATACCAACGCTGAAACGGAAAAATCCGTTGTGGAATTCTTCGGGATAAAGATACTGTCTTTCATCGTTTTCACCGAGAAATACGATAAGACTTTCATCGTGACCGAGTGATACAGCCGATGTGATTACTTTAAGATGTGTAACAAAACGGTTGTAGGTATCGTGGTCGGCTTTAAGTCCAAACGAAAGCACTCCGCCGAACCCGTTTTTCATCTGCTTAACTGCAACATCGTGATTCGGGTGATCCTCAAGTCCCGGATATGCAACAAAGCTTACACCTTTGACCGTTTTCAGATAACGAGCAACCTTGAGAGCATTTTCGTTGTGCTGTTTCATACGCAACGGAAGTGTTACCGAGCCTCTCATAATCAGCCATGCATTGAACGGCTGATTGTTGCGCCGAGGTTAATCTGCGACTGCGCACGGATAATGTCGAGGTATTCTTTTTTGCCGATGATTGCACCTCCCATTGCATCACCGTGACCGTTGATGTACTTTGTAAGGCTTTCAACGGTAAAGTCTGCACCGAGTTCAATCGGTCTTTGGTTGAACGGAGAAGCAAATGTGTTGTCAACCGACAAAAGTGCGCCGTTTGCATGGGCAAGCTCTGCAATCTTTTCAATGTCGGAAATTGAAAGAGTAGGGTTGCCCGGTGTTTCAATGTGAATGAGCTTTGTGTTCGGACGGATTGCCGCCTTAACTTTTTCAATGTCGGTTGTGTCAACAATTGTTGTTTCAACACCGAATTTGTCTTTGAGAAGTTCGTTCAGAAGTCTGTAAACCGCAATATATGTTACGCTTGAAAATACAACATGGTCACCGCTTTTGAGCAATGCAAAGAAAAGTCCCGACAGAGCCGCAACACCGCTTGCAAGAACAACGCAATCCTCTCCGCCCTCAAGGGATGCAAGCTTTTCCTGAAGATACTGCTGATTTGAACCTCCGTTGCGTGTGTAGAGGTTTTTGCCTGCACTGCTCCAGTTGAGGTCGCTCGGATCATATGGGAGTTCATAGCTGTTTGCCATTGTGATAGGTCTTTTGATTGCTCCTGTTTCGCTGTCAACATCATTGCCCGTGTGAACAGCCCTTGTCTGAAATCCGAATTCATCACCAAAATTTCTTTTTGCCATAACTGTACTTCCTTTCTTAGCATGATTTTTATGTGCTTGATTATGTATGTGTTTTATTTCTACTATTCCTATGTATTTAGTATGTTTTAATTATAGCACCATTTTTTGCATTGTCAAGATTTAATTTTATAAATGGCAAACACGGTTTTGCGACCTCCGCCTGTGGCGGATAAAGGGAGCATAGCGCTGTCTGAAATATAGTCGCAAGGCTACCCCTACTGATTCCATATAAAACAAAAATTGCATCAGAACCTTATTCGGGCATCTGATGCAATCTTTTTATCTAACTATCTTCTCGAATTGACAGCGGTGGCACACCGCCGACTGTAATTTTACATTTTAATTTTCAACTTTCAATTCGCAATGCTCATTGCATTACCGAGTTTGCCATAATATATTTTCTGAGCGGCCCCTGCATAATGGATTCAATCTGCTCGGGTTCATCGGGCAGAAGAATAAGAATCTGATTTGCGGCTCTGACAACATATCCGTCATCGCCGTTTTCATTTTTCAGCTTTTTGCAGTCATTAACAGGGGTTTCACACAAAGCACGGGAAATTATGCTTTTTATTCCCTTTTCATCGTCAAATCCGAGTCCGCCGACAACGAAAACCACATTCAGTTTTTTGAAAGCGTCTGTAAGTTCATTTCCGAGTTGCTCGGAATCGGTTGCAAAGCAGGTTTTGACGAGTTCAAGGTCAAGCTCGGAAAAGGATTTTTGCAAAGCTCTTTCGCAAAACGAGGTTTTGCGAGCAGCGAAAAATACAAGCCTGCAATTCATTTTCCGTCCTCCTACTGTGCGTTTGCGTATTCGGGTTTCAGCGTTGCCTTAAATTTTGGTGCAACGCTCAAATTAGCCGTTACCTTTGTATAGTCATAGGTGGTGTCCCAACCCTCAAAGGTGTAGTCGTAATACTCATCACTCGGCTTTTTCGGTACGGTCTTAGGCACAACCGCCGACTTGCCGTACTCAACCTTTTGCGTTGACAAGGCTGAACCGTCGTAGTTAAGGAAGGTTACATTGCAATAAACCTTTGCCTCTGTTGTAGGCTGTGGCTTTTGTGTTACAACCTGACCTTTTGTATCTGTTGCGGTTGTAGCCTCGGTTTTCTTGGTTACCTTTTGGTTCTTAAAGCTGTAATCGCCATCATACCAGGTAATCTGACCTTTCTTGTATGCTGTGTCAAAGTCTGTGACGGTAGGTCTTGTACCGCCGTAGGATGAGTAATAAACCTGCGGCCATACTGCATTCTTATTAAGCGATGCCTTTGAAACATCAACCTTTGTTGACTCGCCTGCTCTTACCTTTCTTGCAACAACAACCGTTCTGAAGTTTGTGAACTCATACGAACAGGTTGAAAGTGTTACAAGCTCATCGTCCTCGTTTACATCAACAGGACAATTAAAGAGTGAACGAACACGGACATTGTAAACATAGTTCATAAAATCCTTGTCATTTTCAAAGTCGCTTATCATGTAGTTGAAGAAATCACCGTGTGCGGTAAGAGTGTTTGTCTTGAACACGGAGATAATCTTATAAGTACCTTTGCCCTTTGGAGTGTCAAAACGGAAGGTAGGAACTTCTTTGTAGAAATCGAGATCCCCCGTTGTTCCGCCGAACTTCATAAGATCACCGAACATTGAACCGTCCTGAATGTGGTGAGAGTGAAGAACAAGGTTCTTGCCGTCTGTACCCTTTGTTGAACGGTAGTCAACAAATACGCTTCCGAAGCCGTCCCACTCATTCTTGTAGTTATGGTTAAGGTAATACTGTTGCGGTGTGCTGTCTGCCTTATGCCAAAGAACGGGGTAGTCAATGTGGGTATCCTTCATCTGAATCCAGCCGACAATTTCATCGTTGATTTTCAGAAGTTTATCCCAATTGATTGTGTCATCCTTTTTCTTTTCGGGTGTTGTTTCACCGTCATCAACGCTGTGAGCAATTCGCTGAATTTCTCCGTTAAGCTCGGCATTTCTCAGGCTGAGGTAAATCATATTGTAGAACAACAGCGAAAGTGCCGTAAGAAACACGAGAAACGAAACAATTACAACGCATTTTCTTGTAACTTCCTTTGAACCGTCACCACGCATAGGAATGAAGTTATTGACAAAGCCTGTCTTTGCCGGAACAAATTCCCTGTCGCTGAAACCGTTAGGATAGTCAATTGCAGAATTTTCAAAGTTTGACTTTGTTCTTATGCAGGCAAGACAAACCATATCTTCGGGATTTTCACCGGCAAGAGCCGACTTTGGAAGAACGGCAACCTGAATACCACGGTACATAAAGCAGTAGCCACGATAGCCGTTGCCCATATCTTGAAGACTGAAAATTCTTGACTTTTTACGGAACATTCTGTACTTGTCCTCAAGCTGTTCCATCTCTTCCTTGCCTGCCTTACGCTTTTTGGCATTGAGAAAATCAAGATTTCTCTTTCGCCAATAGTCCTTCGGCACGGGAGTATTCTCATACTTCTCGGATGCCGCAACAACCTCGGCAAACTTTTTGCGAAACGATGTGCTGTCCTTTGTTGTAAGAGCCTCTGCAATCACAACCTGATCAGGCGCTTTTTCGCTTTTCGCAAGCTCGTTAAGTGCAGAAATAATTTTAGAATATGAAGGTGAAACGCTTTTTACTTTGGTTACGGAAAAGCCGTTTTGTTCAAGCTTTTTTGCAATTTCACCGCTTGTTTGAGAAAGGTCAGCGGAATTTTTGCCCGTTAAGGAAAAAATCTCAACATCCATGTCAATTCCCCTTTCGATCGTTTGATTATTCATCATCAGCCAAAATTCTTGTAACTTTGAGGTTCTGAAGAGCCTCCTCAACAAAAGGTCCGAAGTTCGGCTTTTCCTGAGCCTCTTTTACATATTTGAGAACAGGTCTTGTACGGGGATGCTTTGGTGTAAACACGGTACAGCAGTCCTCATACGGCTCAATTGATATATCGTAGGTGTCAATTTTATAGGCAATGTCGATAATCTCCTGCTTATCCATACCTATGAGCGGTCTGAACACGAGCATATCGGTCGCCTCATCTGTGCACGAAAGCGCACCGATTGTCTGGCTTGCAACCTGACCGAGGCTTTCGCCTGTGATAAGTGCCTGACATTCGTACTTTTCGGCAATCTTTTCTGAAATCTGCATCATCAGGCGGCGCATAATGATTGTGAAAAGTTCCTCGGGACATTCGTTCTTGATTTTCTCCTGCAGCTTTGTAAACGGCACGGTGTACATAACCATATCGCCTGCATATCTGCTGACTCTGCGGAGAAGTCTGACAACCTTGTCTTCGGCTCTGGGGCTTGTATAGGGCGGACTTGCAAAGTGAATTGCAGTAAGTCTGATACCTCTTTTTGCCATCATATAAGCGGCAACGGGAGAGTCAAGACCTCCGCTGATGAGAATTGCAGCTCTTCCGCCTGTGCCGACCGGAATACCGCCTGCTCCTCTTACCGGCTCACCGTGAACATAAGCGCCGAAGTCACGGATTTCAACATTTACAACAAGGTCGGGGTTGTGAACATCAACCTTGAGGTGCGGAAACTTTGAAAGAATTTCACCGCCGACCTCTCTGCAAATTTCGGGAGATTTAAGCGGAAACCTCTTGTCGCTTCTCTTTGCCTCAACCTTGAAGGTTTTATATTTTTAAGCTGATTTTCAAGATATTTCGGAGCGGTTTCAAGAACGGATTCGATTGTTTTTTCACAAACAGCAGCTCTTGAAAAAGCGATAATTCCGAACACCCTTGAAACGATTTCGCAAGCCTTTTCAAGATCTGCGTCATCATCAAGCGGTTTTACATAAATTGTGGACTGTGCGGATGTAATCTCAAAATGGCCTGCACTCTTTAATGCGTGTTTGAGGTTCTTTTTGAGGACATCTTCAAATGAACGGCGGTTAAGTCCTTGAGAACAATTTCGCCGTCTTTCAAAAGTAAAATTTCCTTCATAAAATGTATTCCTTTGTTTTAATATGTATTCATACGATTTTATTTGTGAGCAAGGGTTTTCAGTCCCTTTTCAATACCGTAACAAAGTGCGTCAATATCTGCCTCTGTGTTAAATTTTGAAAAGCTGATTCTCAGTGCACTGTCGGCTCTGTCACGACCGATATTCATTGACTCAAGCACATAACTCGGTTTGCCCTTTGCGCAGGCACTTCCCGAGGACACATAGACCTCAAGATTTTCAAGAAAATGGAGCATGGTTTCGCTCCTGACCTTTCCTGCCGAGATATTCAGCACATACGGAAGTGCGTTTTCGGGGGAGTTGAGGCTCACACCGTCAATTTTTAATAGCTTATCCTTTGCGTAGCTGTTAAGCTTTGAAACATAATCGTAATTTTTATCTATGTTAAATTCACCGCAGGCAACACCCATTGCGGCAATCAGCGGAATTGCCTCTGTGCCGGGGCGGAGTTTTTTCTCCTGTTCACCGCCGTAGTGAAGCGGAACAAGCCGTACACCCTTTTTCACAAAGATTGCACCCACACCCTTCGGGGCATGGATTTTATGACCGCTCACGCTGATTAAATCCGCATGAAGCCTTGACGCAGAAAGCGAGATTTTGCCGAACGCCTGAACGGCATCCGTGTGGCAGATTACATCGCTGTTCTTCGCCTTTACGGCAGAAAAAATATCCGTAACATTCATAATTGCGCCCGTTTCATTATTGACGCACATTACAGACACAAGAATTGTGTTTTCGTCAACATTTTCAAGCACATCTTCCTTGTGAATTGTGCCGTCCTCACGGGGCATAATGTAGACAACATCAAAGCCGTTATCTTCAAGTTTTTTTGCGGATTCCATAATACTGCTGTGTTCAACGGCAGACACAACAATCCGCTTTCCTCTGCGTTTTTTAGCCTCGGCAACACCGAAAATTGCAAGGTTATTCGCCTCTGTACCGCCACTTGTGAAATAGATTTCATCGGCAGTTGCACCAAGCTTTCTTGCAACCTCTTTTCGAGCCTTTACAAGCTCCTGCTCTGCATACATTCCACGCAAATGGAGTGACGAAGGATTGCCGTAATTTTCGGTCATTATCTCAAACGCTTTTTCTGCCGCCTTTTGCGACACCTTCGTAGTTGCGCTGTTATCGAGATAATGCTCCATTACTTTACCCTCATTTCGTTTTACATAGCTGTACATATTAATAAGTATACTACAACAGTCAAAAAAAATAAAGTGATAATTCAAACATAATTGAAATTTATACGGCAAAAATATATGTAAATTAATTAACGGTGCAAAGGTGGCATTTTATGATTTCAAAAAAAGAATATAGTACGATTGTGAAAAATAATTCACCGAAAAGTAAATGTTTTGTGAACGGAACAAAGGCATTTTTCATCGGCGGTTTCATCTGCCTTATCGGTCAGGTTCTAACGGACTGTTACTCAATGCTTGATCTCAGCAAGGATGATGCAAAAACGCTGACATCGGTAACGCTGATTTTCATAGGAATTTTGCTGACAGCAATCGGTGTTTACGATAAAATCGCCAAGCATGGCGGTGCAGGTACGCTTGTGCCGATTACAGGCTTCGCAAATGCGGTTTCTTCGCCTGCGATTGAGTTTAAAACCGAGGGATATATCGCAGGACTCGGTGCAAAGCTTTTCATCATTGCAGGACCTGTCATAGTTTACGGAATTACCGCATCGGCTGTTTTCGGAGCTGTTTTGTGGGTACTGCATATGTTCGGGATTACCTTGTTCTGACTTTTCAATAATTACAACTGCAAAAAGAGGTGTCGCAAACGCTGACACCTCTTTTTCTGTTATGTTGTTATCTTTTCTTGTACAAAACAAACCGTAGGGACGCTCATCTGACGCACGCTTGATGAAGTCTTATGTTTGATAAAAATGTTTTGATGTAATGGATGTTGTGTATAATCTGTAGGGGAAAACCTCATTCTCCCGCAGGTAACAGCACATACATTATGATAATTACAAAGCATATAAATATCGCAAAGTCAAGTTTTATCTGTAGCAGCGAACCGAGTTCTCCCGTCTGAAAAATAGTCGCAATGCGTTGCACATAAATGTGCTGCCTTTTGCTCATTATTTCAGACAGCGCTTTGCTCTCTTTATCCGCCACCGGCGGCGGTCGCAAGGCTACCAATCGTATCATGTTTGCACACGATGCGAACACAAAAAGAGCCGATACAAATGTATCGGCTCTGAATGTTAGAAAATAAACGATAATCGGTTAAAATTATTCGTTAATAGCGATAACTGCGCCTGAACCTACTGTTCTGCCGCCTTCACGAATAGCGAAACGAAGACCAACTTCGATAGCGATAGGAGTGATAAGTTCAACGTCCATTTCAACGTTATCACCAGGCATGCACATCTCTACGCCTCTGGGAGTGAGATTGTACCTGTTACGTCAGTTGTTCTGAAATAGAACTGCGGACGATAGTTGTTGAAGAATGGAGTATGACGGCCACCTTCGTCCTTAGTAAGAACGTAAACCTGGCCACGGAACTTTGTGTGTGGGTGAATTGTACCCGGCTTAGCAAGTACCTGACCTCTCTGGATTTCAGTTCTCTGAACACCACGGAGAAGAACACCTACGTTGTCGCCTGCTTCAGCGAAGTCAAGAGTCTTTCTGAACATTTCAAGACCTGTAACAACAACTTTTCTCTTTTCGTCTGTAAGACCAACGATTTCAACTTCTTCACCGGTCTTAATCTGACCTCTTTCAACTCTACCGGTTGCAACAGTACCACGACCTGTGATTGTGAATACGTCCTCAACAGGCATAAGGAATGGCTGGTCAGCCTTACGGTCAGGAGTTGGAATATACTCGTCAACAGCGTCCATAAGCTCGTGGATGCACTTGTACTCAGGAGCGTTAGGATCCTTAGATGTGCTTGTAAGAGCAAGGTAAGCTGAACTTGATGATTGGTGTATCATCGCCCGGGAACTCATACTCGTTGAGGAGGTCACGGATCTCCATCTCTACGAGCTCGAGAAGCTCAGGATCGTCAACCTGGTCAGTCTTGTTCATGAATACTACGATGTAAGGTACACCTACCTGACGAGAAAGAAGGATGTGCTCTCTTGTCTGTGGCATAGGACCGTCAGCAGCTGATACAACGAGGATAGCGCCGTCCATCTGAGCAGCACCTGTGATCATGTTCTTTACATAGTCAGCATGGCCTGGGCAGTCAACGTGTGCATAGTGACGCTTGTCTGTTTCATACTCAACGTGAGCTGTGTTAATTGTGATACCACGCTCTCTCTCTTCAGGAGCCTTATCGATGTTAGCGTAATCAACGAAATCAGCATCGCCTTCGAGGTTGAGAACCTTTGTGATAGCAGCAGTAAGTGTTGTTTTACCATGGTCAACGTGGCCGATTGTACAATGTTAACATGGGGCTTATTTCTTTCAAATTTTTCTCTTGCCATTGGAAATTTCCTCCTTATTGTTGTAAAAAGAATTTACAATAGATTTAATCATATTGTATCAATTTTTCTAAAAAAATCAATACATTTTTGAAAAAAGTGCTTTAAAAGGTATGATTAGTCCTTTTTAGCTCTTTCACTCATAATCTTTTCAGCAATGTTCTTCGGAACCTCTGCATATGTGTCAGGCTCCATAACATACTGACCACGACCCTGAGTCTTGGAACGCATGTCTGTTGCGTAACCAAACATCTCTGAAAGCGGAACATGAGCGATAACTCTCTGAACGCCGTTGTCAGCTTCCATGCTCTGGATCATACCACGACGAGAGTTAAGGTCGCCGATTACATCGCCGAGGTATTCCTCAGGAGTGATAACAGTAACCTTCATGATCGGTTCGAGAAGTACAGGATCTGCCTTCTTCATAGCGTTCTTGAATGCCATTGAACCGGCAATCTTAAATGCCATTTCTGATGAGTCGACTTCATGATAAGAACCATCATAAAGCTCAACCTTAACATCAACTACATTGTAGCCTGCAACAACACCGCTGAGCATTGCGCCCTGAATACCCTGGTCAACAGCCGGAATGTATTCCTTAGGAATAGCACCGCCGACAATGTTGTTAACGAACTCATAGCCCTTGTCCTTGTTAGGATAGATATTGATCTTAACGTGACCGTACTGACCCTTACCACCTGACTGACGAGCATACTTTTCGTCAACAGAAGCTTCCTTGCGGATAGTTTCCTTGTATGCAACCTGTGGAGCACCGATGTTTGCTTCTACCTTAAATTCACGGAGAAGACGGTCAACAATGATTTCGAGGTGGAGTTCACCCATACCTGCGATGATTGTCTGACCTGTTTCTTCGTCTGTATAAGCCTTGAAAGTAGGATCTTCTTCTGCAAGCTTTGCAAGAGCGATACCCATCTTTTCCTGACCTGCTTTTGTCTTCGGCTCAATAGCTACACGAATTACAGGATCAGGAATTCCATAGACTCAAGGATAACAGGAGCCTTCTCATCACAGAGAGTATCACCTGTTGTTGTATTTTTAAGACCAACGGCAGCAGCGATGTCACCTGCGTATACGCAGTCGATATCTTTTCTGTCGTTAGCGTGCATCTGCAAGATACGACCGAGACGCTCGTTGTTGTCCTTAACTGAGTTGTAAACAGTTGTGCCGGCAGAAACTGTACCGGAGTAAACTCTGAAGAAGCAGAGCTTACCAACAAACGGGTCAGTAGCAATCTTGAATGCGAGAGCTGCGAATGGCTCTTTATCTGATGACGGTCTTTCAACCTCATCGCCTGTTTCAGGGTCAACACCCTTGATAGCAGGTACATCTGTCGGAGCAGGCATATAATCAACGATAGCATCAAGGAGCATCTGAACACCCTTGTTACGGTAAGAAGAACCGCAGGTTACAGGTACCATTGTGTTGTCAATAGTAGCCTTTCTGATTGTGCTCTTGATTTCGTCGATTGTAAGCTCTTCGCCGCCGAAGTATTTCTCCATAAGATCCTCATCGAGTTCAGCAACTGATTCGATAAGTTTCTCATGATACTCGTTAGCGAGATCCTGCATCTCTTCCGGAATTTCCTCTTCACTGTAGTCTGTGCCGTCTTCGTTGTGATAGATTTCGGCTTTCATAGTAACGAGGTCAACGATGCCTCTGAAATCACTCTCAGCACCGATCGGAAGCTGAATCGGAACAGCATTACATTTAAGTCTGTCCTTCATCATCTGAACAACATGGTAGAAGTTAGCGCCCATGATGTCCATCTTGTTTACATAAACCATTCTCGGAACGCCGTAGTTATCAGCCTGACGCCATACTGTTTCAGACTGAGCTCAACGCCGCCTTTTGCGCAGAGGACTGTTACAGAACCGTCAAGAACACGAAGTGAACGCTCAACTTCAACAGTGAAGTCAACGTGACCGGGGGTGTCGATGATGTTGATTCTGTGCTTGTCATACTGATGCTTGCTGCCGAACCAGAATGCAGTTGTAGCAGCAGAGGTGATTGTGATACCACGCTCTTTTTCCTGAACCATCCAGTCCATTGTGGAAGCACCGTCGTGTGTCTCACCGATTTTATGGTTTACGCCGGTATAATACAGGATACGCTCAGTTGTTGTGGTTTTACCGGCATCAATGTGAGCCATGATACCGATGTTTCTTGTTTTTTCAAGTGAAACCTGTCTTGGCATAAAATCCTCCTAATAAACGCTGATGATAAAATTACCATCTGTAATGAGCGAAAGCCTTGTTAGCTTCAGCCATCTTATGAGTGTCTTCACGCTTCTTGAAAGCACCGCCGGCACTGTTTGTGGCATCAAGATTTCTCCTGCAAGTCTTTCCTTCATTGTCTTTTCGCTGCGAGCTCTTGAATAAGTAGAAATCCAGCGGAGACCGAGTGTCTGGCGTCTTTCAGGACGAACCTCCATAGGTACCTGATAAGTAGCACCGCCGACACGACGAGCCTTAACTTCGAGAACGGGCATTACATTTTCCATAGCCTGTTCAAAAACCTCAAGCGGGTTGTTACCTGTCTTTTCAGCAATAATATCGAATGCACCGTAAACAATTTTCTGAGCAACGCCCTTTTTACCGTCGTACATAATGTTGTTGATAAGACGAGTTACGAGTTTTGAATTATAAAGCGGATCCGGTAATACGTCACGCTTCGCAATAGAACCTCTTCTTGGCACTTTGCTTCCCTCCTTCACAATAATTGAGATATCATAGGTACTCGAAAGCGACAAACTCCCGTATGCCAACAAGACATTCTACCATAATATATATAGTAAAATTCCTGCCGCATAGCAGAACTTAAATAATTTAAGTCAAGAGAGTTTTGTCAATTCCTTATTTACCCTTCTTCGGACGCTTAGCACCGTACTTTGAACGGCTCTGCATACGGCCCGAAACACCCTGAGCATCGAGTGTACCACGAACGATGTGGTAACGAACACCAGGCAAGTCCTTAACACGGCCACCACGAATAAGAACAACGCTGTGTTCCTGAAGGTTGTGACCTACGCCGGGAATATAGGAACTGACTTCAATACCGTTAGAAAGTCTTACTCTGGCAATCTTTCTGAGCGCTGAGTTAGGCTTTTTAGGTGTAGCGGTCTTTACTGCAGTACAAACACCTCTCTTCTGTGGGGAGCTCTGATCAATAGCAACACGCTTTTTTGAGTTCCAACCCTTTAAGAGAGCAGGTGCCTTTGCCTTCTTCTCGGAAACTGTCTGCCCTTGCGTACCAACTGGTTAAATGTAGGCATTATTTGTCCTCCTTTCAAAAAATATAAGAATTGATAAAACTGCTTTGCTTTTGCAAAGCCCTGTGAAACATCAATAATATCCCCAAAAACGGGCGCAATTACAGAATGTCCCACGATTAAACATTATAAACTATCCGCTCGCTTTTTGTCAAGCATTTTTTTGTAAAATTTAAGCGAGGCAGTTATAACAAATATTAACTGCTATTTGATTGACAACATAAAAATGGGAAATGCACAATCTGTAGCATTTCCCGATTAAACTTATTTACTTTTTGTCTGCGAGGATTGCAACAGGAGATAAGGTATCTGTAGGAAATACGGTACTTCTGGCAACCCACTTGTCTACGAGGATTGCAACAGTGTATAACTGGATAAATACTAATAGTCTTAACGCTGGCAACCACTT
>ENA-OQCP01000009-OQCP01000009.1-human-gut-metagenome-genome-assembly--contig:-NODE-9-length-68680-cov-5.374061_pt1 | contig 68680 bp, 85 predicted proteins | sample MGYA00242760_ERZ504583 | MGnify/ENA primary metagenome ERZ504583 (study PRJEB26092, sample SAMD00036308) | human gut metagenome | host: Homo sapiens | study: EMG produced TPA metagenomics assembly of the...
AAACTCATTGTACGAATTTCTTGATTCTACAAAACTCATTGTATGAATCCTGGAATTCCATAAAACTTAGTGTCCAAATATTTGGAAAATAAAAAACTAAATGTCCTTGACATTGGGTACACATTATTTCTCGCAATTTTTCCGGCTTTAGGGCTGGTTTTGGGAGCTGTTTTGGAGATTTTTGCAGTTTCAGCTACTTTTTCTCGCAATTTTTCCGGCTTTTGGGCTGAATTATGGGTGCTGTTTTAAAAGATTTAAGGATTACAGCTCCCCAAGGTCTGCCTACTATGCTATCAATCTCTTGTAAACCATAAATTGGTACCTTGAAACTTCACATAACCATAAATTCGTTCTTTATAAGTGGTACAATAGATGTAGAGAAAATGGAGAAAATCACGTCCAAATACACCGGTTGGAGTATTACTATGATTCGGCTGATTACAATAAAGTGATTTACCGGCAGAGGAAGGAATATTATAACCAACGTCTCAAGACAATTCTGTTGGACGCAGACTGTTTGCTTCAAAAATGCAACGGTGGTTATGATGATGTAAGTGAATATCAGCTTCTTGTCCGTGCCTTTTTATTTGAAAAAACACAGGAAAAGTAAGAGCTTCCTTCAATAAAAACAATGTGAGAACTTTCCTTTCAAAGATCAGTGCAGCTCCGGGATTTCGAATAAAACCGGAAATAGCTTAAAAAATAATTCACAAAATTTCAAATGAAAAATTATCTACTATATCTAGGACTTTTAGTACTAAAAGATTTCGCATATATTACATAAAAATGAATAAATAGTAAATTTTAACAAAATTACGTGAATAAAATCTCTGTTTATCCCAATAGCCGAAAACCAACGAAAAGATTATAATATAAATACGAAAACGTGCGAAAGGGGATTTTCGTACAAACATAATAAGAAAAGGAGAGGAAATATGGGAAAGTTAAAAGAACGTTTTCACAGGAAAAATGGCATTGTAAGCCGTATCTTTAGTATGGTACTTGCGCTTGCTATGATTATGACCATGGTTCCAGCAATCGGTGGTGCAACCACTGCATATGCTGCGAGCCCGACAATCCGGTTGTATTTGGACAAACCAAGTACATGGAATACTCCGGTTGTCCATGTCTGGGCTGCCGGTGCTGCGGTAGATAACCATGGCGCAGGAAATGCCACCATTTCACAATGGGGGAATCAGGAAAAACCAAAGCTTGCATATGAGGAAAGTTCTGGACTCTATTATGTAGATGTACAGAGCAGTGAGTGGACAGGTTTTCAGTTTGTTGATGCAGGTTCTAAAGATGAGTCTGCACCGGAGATAAAGACAGAAGGAGCTGCAATCGAGCAGATTAAGACTTTTACTTCTGATACAAGCATTTATTGTTTATTGGATGACAATGGAAAATATCAGTGGTATAAGGATGCTTCAAAGAAGGAAACTTTGATTCCGGAGTCTGTACCAACAGAATGTGATCTGACTATTAATTATAAGAGCACATTAGGCGATGATGTTGCAGCATATATATATAAGGAGACTAATAAGCCGGCAGGTGAATGGCCGGGAAAAACCATGACTGCAACAGCAGGACATGAAGGCTGGTATACAATGCATCTGACATTAGATAACAGTACAGATTATAATCTTATCTTAAATGATGATGGACATGGAAACCAGTTAAGCGACGTAACACTTTCTACAAAAGGAAAGGCAGAAGCAGAGTACTGGTTCGATGGTTCTTTGTCAGAGACAAAACCTGCCGATTGGAAATATGTAACAACCATCCATTATCTTGCTTCAGGAATGGGAAGTACTATTTACAATTATATGTGGGGAGCAGATGCCTCTGCAACAGGAGCAGGTGTTGGAAAAGAATGGCCGGGCGGACAGATTTCGGCAAATGCTGATCATTTGGGATGGTATGATGTAGTATATACACAGGATGTAAAACAGAATTTCAGCTGTATTTTTAATAATAACAACGGAACACAGACGGATAATATTGATGTTTCTGTGACATCAACAAGTACTGAGCTCTGGGTTACCGGAACAAAAGGTGATACAACCGTATATAAAACAGCACCGGACAGCTGGGAGGCACCGGTTGCGGACCACACATTTACTATTTATTATTACAATGAGGATTTATCAACAGACACAGACATGGGAAAAGTTGATTTGTGGATGTGGAATGCCGGATTAGACGGTTCCTATGTTTTTGACGGAACATATTATGATGCTGAAAATAAAGTGACATGGTTTAAACAGACCATTACAGTTGCCGGCAGTAATGTAGGAAAAACGGTAGGATTAAAGGCACGCTATGATAATACAAAAGGATGGGATGGCGGCTCTGATACTGCAGATCGTTCTTTTACAATAAGCGGTGATGAGAATGAGGTATTATATTATGTGGATGGTTCCGATCCGGTTCATGAGAAACCGGTAATCGTACCAACGGAAAAGAGATACCTTGTATTGGATTATGAGAATCCGGGATTAAAAGAAAAAGGTATTACACCACAGTTTTATACATGGTCATCAGGATATGCTTCAGTATTAACCGATTTTACATATGTAGGTGGAGATAAATGGACAGTAATAATCCCAGCAAAACCATCCTGCACAAAGGTTGATTTTTGTATTGCATTAGATTCAACAGGTGACCCATGGATTAAAGATGGTGGAGACCATTCAGTTACATTCCCTTCTGATCAGAAGGTTATCTATGCCAGCATGAAAGCCGGCAGTGAGCCAGAAATTGCTATGCCATATAATGTTGGCTATGAAGTAGATGCAGAAAATCAACAGGTATCATACTACTATCGTGATGATGATGCATTTGTAGATGGCACCTTAAAGGATATGAAAGTATCTGTTGACGTAAACGGAACAGAGTATCCAATGACATACAATGATACAACAAAGCGTTTTGAGTATGTAAAGAATGGTTTAACAAATGGCAAAACACATTATCGTTACAAAGCAAATGGAAATTATGTTGTAGATGCATTCAATTCAAATAGTGAAAAATATAATGACGCAGATTACTCATATTTTGAATACTATAAATTAAATGCAACAGTTACAGCAGAAGTTATGAATAAGTCATTTAACTACAATGAGAATAATGTAGTTAAGTTTAAGGTTAAACAGGCTGATACAGATACTCAGAAACTTGAAGTTGCAAGTGCAAGTATTGATGTTTCTTCACTTGGTGGAAGTAGTGAGATGCCGATTGAGCCAGAGCTCCAGGCTGTTACAATTTCTGCAACTGTAGATACAACATTAGGTACTAAGACATTACCAATTACTGTAACAGACCAGTATGGTAATAAATTCAGTACTACAGTTGATGTTGAAATTACAGACCGTGTGAAGAAAAATGAAAATGATTTCGACTGGGATGAAGCTGTTGTCTACTTTATGATGACAGACCGATTCTTTGATGGTAATGAATCTAACAATACAGCAAGTGGTACAGATACATACGGAGACAACCCTGGACTGTATCATGGTGGAGATTTTGCCGGTGTAACAGCTAAGTTAGATTACTTACAGGATTTAGGAGTAAATACAATCTGGCTTACACCAATTGTAAAGAATATTGCAGGTGTAACTGTGACAGATGAGGGTAAAGAAGATGTTCCTTATAATGCAGCATACCATGGATACTGGGCAAGTGATTTTACAAAATTGAATCCTACAATGGGTACAACAGAAGAATTTAAAACTATGATTAGCGAAGCACATAAACGTGGTATGCGTATTATGGTTGATATTGTTGTAAACCATGCAGGATATGGTACAGAATCAACATTTGCTGATATGCTTAGGGATAAGAGCGTCAGTGAAGGCGATATTAAATCATGCAGTCTGGATTGCCGGATTTTGCAACAGAAAAGGCAGATGTCAGGGCAAAATTAGTAGAATGGCAGACATCATGGATGAAGGATTATGGTGTTGACTATTTCCGTGTAGATACTGTAAAGCATGTTGACAGTACAACATGGGCAGCACTTAAAAATTCTACAACAGAAGTAAATCCGTCTTTCAAGATGATTGGAGAATATTATGGTGCAGGATATGCGTCAAATGGTAGTACCTTAGGTAGTGGTCAGATGGATGCAGATCTTGATTTCGATTTTAATGACCAGGCAACAAGCTTTGTAAGTGGCAATATTTCTTCTGTAGAGAAATTCCTTTCTGCAAGAAATTCAGCACTTAATAACGCATACATGACAGGTCAGTTCTTAAGCAGTCATGATGAAGATGGATTTAAGGCTTCCTTAATAAACGGAAAAGGCTATACCGAGGATGAAGCAACATCAGCAGCGTTAGTTGCAGCTACCTTACAGCTTACTGCAAAGGGTATTCCGGTTATCTATTATGGTGAAGAAGTTGGTTTAAGTGGATTAAATAATTATCCATATCAGACTAATAGATATGACATGGATTTCTCTAAGGCAACAAAGGACAATGTCACATATCAGCATTATAAGAATCTGCTTAGCATCCGTAATGCATACACAGATGTATTTGCAAGAGGAAGCAGAACAGTTGTGGCAGGTTCTGATGAGGAAGGCTATGATGTAGTTTCAAGATCCTATGGAGGAACAACCTTATATGTTGGTATGAATATCAAGGATACCGCAAAAGAAGTAAAAGTTCCGGTTAGCTTAGCAGCAGGAACAGAGGTAAAGGATTTATACAGCGGTGCTACATATACTGTAGGAAGTGATAAAACAGTTGCTGTTACAATTCCGGCAGCAAAGGATGGTGGAACAGTCATTCTTACTGAGGTGAAGAAAACAAAAGACCCGGGCAAGACAGATCCAACACCGGAAAAGGTTTCTGCAACATTAATTACTCTTGATAAGAAAACTGCAGGTAAACAGCAGAATGACACTAAAAAAGCAGCTCCAAAGAGTGGCGATGACAATGAAGCAGCTACATATGTATGCTTACTCGGACTTGCAATGGTTGCAATCACAGCAGCTACATATCGCAAGAAGAGAGCTTGCAACTAAAACAGCTTTTAAACTAAACATTTTATAAACCTCTTAGATGCCGCACCTTCGGGTGCGGCATTTACTATAAATTGGGAAAGAAGTTATATTGCTATCATTGCTTTAAATATATTATAATAAAAAGATAACAGCAAAGGCTGTCAAGGAGAATAATATGAAAAGCACAGCGTTTGATATGGCTATGGTGGCATACAGACAAAATGATATGGAGAGCGCATTTCGTCAGTTTCTGTCGCTGGCAGAGGCGCAAGATGCAGATGCAATGAATATGGTAGCAAATATGTTTGAAAGAGGCCAGGCACATACAGAGATCCCGGGCGAGCAGTGTTTTGGTGGAAGAAAGCGGTGGAGCTTGGAAATGTGGATGCACTTGCCGATTACGGACAGTATCTGGTCGCTACCTTTTTTGATGGCAAGGAGCAGAAGCTTGGTGCAGGGTATCTGGTTACTGCGACGGAGCGTGGCAACAACAGGGCAGGAGAGAGCCTTGTGGAGTTTGCCCTTAAAAATAACGATGCCGGAGTCAAAGTATACAGGACAGCAGCCGAGTACTGCGACAGGGCTATTGCCTCTGCGACAGATTCTTATCTGCGTACACAGTATGTGCAGAAAAAGGGTATGCTTAAATATAAGCTCAGACAGCACAGGATTGGAAACAATTATGTATATCTGGCAGCGGTATTTTCGACAATAGGAGCAGTATTGCTCATGATAGCATCAGTGGATTTGTTTCTTGAGCTGCATATGGAGTTTCGTGATATGTTTAAGCTGTTTTCGTATAGTAAAATGATACCGTGGGAGGCAGATATAGCGATGTTATTTGGTGCGATGCTTTTATTTACGTTCGGCAAGGTAACAAATAAGCTTCATGTGGCGAGCTTTTTGCAGCTTCTTGCATCTGTATTTGCAGTGGCAGTTGTTGCCATGCACTTTATCTGTGTGATAAATGATGGCAGGGTGTGGTATGACAAGCTGCTGTGGTATGTGGTGCTTGTTGTCATTCCGCTTATGCTTGGAAAGCTGTTGGGTGAGATTCTGAGAAAGATTATCGGTATACAGTAATAGTTTCGAGATGACTTAAGCGATGTAAGACATTTAATGTGTAAAATAATATTTCGATATGTAACCGGAGGAGAATGAGCATGACTCTGCAACAATTAAAATACGTGGTGACAGTGGCAGAATGCGGCAATATAACAGAGGCTGCAAAGCAGCTTTTTGTCTCGCAGCCCACTGTGACCAGCGCTATACATGACCTGGAAAAAGAGATGCAGATAGTTATTTTCATCAGGACAAACAAGGGAGTGATACTATCAGAAGATGGTGAGAGATTTCTCGGTCATGCCAGACAGGTGCTCGAGCAGGTAGATCTCATAGAGGGAATCTACAAGGATGATGTGGTGAGTAAGCCGCACTTTGCGGTATCGTGTCAGCACTATTCCTTTGCGGTGAATGCATTTGTGGATGTAATCAGAGAGTTTGATGCATATCAGTATGATTTTACCATCAGGGAGGAGCAGACTCACGAAATTATTGAGGATGTCACGAATTTAAAGAGTGAGCTGGGAGTCATATATCTAAGCTCCAAGAATACGGAGGTGCTTTCAAAGATGCTAAAGCGTAATGAACTGGAGTTCACAGAGCTTTTTACAGCCACACCGCATGTATTCATATGTGACAGTCACCCGCTTGCTTCAAAAAAGAGCATCACGATGGATGATCTGCAGGACTATCCGTACCTGACGTATGAGCAGGGAGAGTACAATTCACAGTACTTTTCGGAGGAGTTTGTCAGCACTCTTGACAGCAGAAAGAATATCAGGGTAAGAGACAGAGCTACACTTTTTAATCTGATAATTGGCTTAAATGGCTACACAGTGTGCTCAGGAGTGATTTCCGCAGAGCTAAATGGAAGGAATATTATATCAAAGCCACTTGATGTGGAGGAGTATATGAGGATAGGCATTATCAGCAGAAAGGGTGTGGTACTCTCGCGATATGCAAGGGAGTATATCGAAGCATTGAAGGCGCACTGTATGTGATGTTACAATAATATAATATGATTATAGGGTCAAAAGATATCATCGATGCATGCTTGCATGCAATTCGATGTATACCTTAGTGTCCCACAATATATAAGGTCTAAATATATATAAACATTTGGTACAAGGAGCATAGCATGTACGATAGTATAATAATAGGAACAGGTCCTGCCGGACTGTCGGCAGCCCTGAATTTAAAAACATATAAAAAGGATTTTATTTGGTTTGGTTCGAAGAACCTAAGCGAAAAGGTGCAAAAGGCAGAGAAAATCACAAACTATCCCGGATTTCCACAGATAAGCGGACAGGAGCTGTTTGAACGTTTTGACGCTCATAGGAGAGCTGCGGGAATTGATATAACAGAAAAGACTGTGACCAATATCATGCCTGCAGGGAACGGTTTTATGGTGCTTGCAGACAATGAGATGTATGAGGCAAGGACTCTCATACTTTGCATGGGTGTGATGTCTGCAAAGCAGCTGGACAGGGAGGATGAGCTGCTTGGAAAAAGGCTCAGCTACTGTGCCACCTGTGATGGCATGTTTTACAAGGATAAAAGGATAGCTGTCATATGCAATGACAAAAAGTATGAGCATGAGGTGAAATATCTTGCGGATCTTGCGGCAGAGGTATTGTATTTCCCAGCCTATAATGACAGTGAAATAGAGCTTCAAAATGTAAAGATATCAAAGGATGCACCTATAGCATTAATCGGTGACTCATTTGTGGAAGGAATTACGCTTCGAAGCGGAAAGACTGAGAGCGTAGACGGAGTATTCTGCCTCAGGAACGCCATCGCACCATCAAAGCTTATGCCGCAGCTTGAAATAGAAAACGGACATATATTGGTGGATAGAGCCCAACAGACAAATGTAGCAGGCTGTTTTGCGGCGGGAGACTGCACGGGCAGGCCATACCAGTATACGAAGGCTGTCGGAGAAGGAAATGTGGCAGCACATTCGTGTATACAATATCTTAGTAAAGCAGAAAAATAATATAGTATTTTTTTAGAATCACGGAATCAATTCTATAATCTTTTTGATTCGATAAGCACACTCACACATGCAGTAGACACACTTACTGACAACTGCATAATCGGAATAACCGCAAATGAGGAGCGCTGCCAGAAGCTGCTTTTAAAGCACGGACTTATGAAGGAAAAGCAGCTTGATGTGGTGCTTGACCCGTATGCGATGACAGAGGCAGCTACTAAGAAGAGCAAGGCAAAGGTCGGTTAAAGCATGTTAAAGGCAATTACAGCCACTTACCATTGAGAAGATATTGATTTCTCTCAGCTCCGACTGAGACAAATTGTATTTCGTGTCTTAGCATGTCCTCAAGGAAGTTTATGTAGCGCTTAGCATTTACAGGCAGCTCATCATATGACCTGCAATTTGATATATCGGTTTTCCAGCCCGGCAGCATTTTGACTACCGGGGTATATTTTTCCAGATTTTCGGTGGGGTCAAAGACGTTTGTTACAGCATTTTTATACTGATATCCTGTGATAACAGGAATCTGATCCATGATGCTCAGGACATCTAGCTTGGTCAGTGCGATTTTGTCAGCATGCTGGCATTTTAGACCATAGCGGCTTGCAACGGCATCAAACGGACCCACACGACGGGGTCTTCCAGTGGCAGCGCCGTATTCGCCTCCATACTTGCGGACCATTTCAGTCCATTCACCGTTCATAGCTTTTTCCGCGACAAATGGTCCGGCTCCGACACAGGTAGAGTATGCCTTTAGTACACCGACCACATGGTCTAATGAGGTACCGGGGATACCGGCACCTATAGGCCCGTAAGCTGAGATGGTGGAGGAGCTTGAAGTATATGGGAAAATACCATAGTCTATATCCCTCATTGCACCAAGCTGTGCTTCAAGTACAACACGCTTTCCCTTTGATAGTGCATCCTCAAGGAATGCACCGGTATCTGTGATATAAGGTGCATATTTTGCAGCCTTCTGCCTGCACCATGATAAAAGAGCTGACAGAGACATAGGCTCCTGATGATAGCAGCCTGCAAGCTCAAGGTTTTAGCTTCAAGCATTGTCTTAAGTCTGGCCTGTACATTCTCTTCGTCTAAGTGGAGTAAATCACCGAGACGGATTGTTTTTTTACGGTATTTATCGCTGTATGCATAGGCAATACCGCGTTTGGTAGAGCCAAAGGCTGCTCCGGACTTTGAAAGGCGCTCTTCCTCAAGCTCATCCTGTATTTTATGCCACGGCATTGAAATTGTGGCTCTTGTTGATAATTTCAGGTTTTTTGGTGAAACAGATACATCTTGTGTTCTGATCTGTGCAATTTCATTGGACAGATGGTTTAGGTCAATAACCATTCCGTCACCGAGCACACATACTACATCTGGGTGAAGTATTCCGGATGGAAGCAGATTTAAGATAAATTTTCCCTGTTTATTAACTACTGTGTGTCCGGCATTGTTACCACCCTGATAGCGGACTACGATATCCGCATGTTCTGCGAGAAGGTCGATGACACGACCCTTTCCCTCGTCTCCCCAGTTTATTCCTGTAACTGCTGTAAGCATGATGAATGCCTCCTTGTTTTTTGAGTTTAATATTTGGATGTTGGTGCAGAGCTTGTACTGTCTGGATCTTGAATGGTATAAAACAAGCCTGCTTATAATGTGTATGATTCTGTTACGTGCAATACCTAAACGTCTTATCAGTTAGTATTCTTGCAAAGATGAGTCCGAGCGGCAGTGCAATGATAATCATGATTGCTGATGCAAACCATGAAACAGCATCCGAAAGTGCCATTATGCCGAAATTGTATATAGCACGATACAGATAAAGTCCCGGAACCATTATGACTATGGATGGAACAGTAAGGGATATTCTCGGATATCCGTTGTTTTGCTTGATAAATGATGCGAGAAGCCCTGCTGTGAGAGCTCCGGCAAATGCGGCAGCAGGAGCCGGCATACCTGTCAGGTCTACCAGCTCAAGCCGCAGTGAATTTGCTATGGAACCTATAAGTGCGGCTGTTGCAGCCATGGGAGCTGGACTGTTGAACATGATTGAGAATCCAAACACACCGAAGAAGCTCATTATAAGCCTCAGGATTAGATGTAGTACGGGGGTCAGATTCAGGTCTTCAAAGTCCATAGGCTGCAGTCGCAGAAGCAGTGCCATAATCCATGCAAACATCGTGGCTACCATGACTATTATTATTGCATAGGCAAGGCGTTCAAGACCGGAGCGCAGATCCAGCTTTGCCAGGTCGATTCCGCTTGTGATAAACGGAAATCCCGGAATGATAAAGAGCATGGAACAGATGTATCCGGCTTCGTGAATTGATGGTACATTGAAAGCCATCTCTGCAATTTTTAAAAATGCCGCATATATGAAGCATGAGGCAGAAATTGATACCGCTATATTTAGGAACAAAGTAAAATGATGTTTTATAAGCTTTGTACGTATGAGATTTCCGATGCCGGCTGCTACAAATGCCAGTATCATTTCAATAGGACCTCCTCCGAGCAAAAATGTGAAGGCACAGCATGCTATAGCTGCTGCAAGTCCAAGCCTTGCAGGGGAGTAAATGGCATGAATATGCTCTATCTCATCGAGACGGCGGTGGATTTCTTCGCCAGTCAGGTGCGCTTCCTCCTTAGGAAAATTGTCGACAAACTGCTCCATGCGATAGAGCTTTGATGTGTTTACACCTGTGTTTGCTATGCTGAGTGACTGCGATATACAGTCAGTGCCGTCAAAACAATTAAACTCGATTGACATAAGTCCGACATCCACTGTACATGTGACACCAAGCACCTTTGAGAGCCGGTTCATGGAGGTTCTCACACGCCAGGCTCCTGTGCCGCAGGAGAGCATGATGAGTCCGACACGTCCGATTACAGAGGCTTTTTCAATCAGTCCCGCCTTATCTATGAGTATATTTCCATCCTGTCTGGCATAATCATGCAGGGGATTTCCATATGATTTTTTTCCATGATATCTGTGTAGCTGTTATCTGCCATAAATTATCGCCTCGGCCTTTTGGACATGTTTTTCAAGATTTTTTAGGAAATGAGAGCTTCGCAGGAAAATACCAATTTCATCATACCGCTTGTCATTTTCCACAAGAGAGTCCTGACCGTAAAAAACATATGCCATAGGAAGCTCCTTTTCAATCTGTATCATCAGATCCCATACAGCAGAGTAAGCCTCAGCCTCAGTCTCCTTGAGTTTTACGGTATCGGGAAGCTCTCGTATCAAGAGTATTCCGTCATGCTTTACAATGACTGCTGCGTGGGAGTCATATGCTCGGAATCATATGTGTGGCTGTAGCGGTAAGCCTGTGCGTAGTAGATATCCTTTTTGTCTGGCATATCGTTGTATATCTCATGAAAATGTATATAGTTCTTGTCATGAGATATGTGTTTATATTCGGGCAGCGGATTTCCGTGTTCATCGGTCATGATTATCGGATTTTGGTGTCCGTCGGCATTGAACCTGTACGGTATGATATATGAATTGCGCAGCAGATCAAATACGGTGTTGTTGCACAGACACATAAGCAGTGCGGAAAGATCGCGGTTGGTATATGCATTGAAGAGAGCTTTAGCAAATTTTTCTGCCGGAAGAGATACATCAAATTCATCATTGTAAACCAGATTTTCATTGAAGGTTTCCATAAGCCTGTCACAGGCCCATGGATCATTTAATATCTTCTGAAACAGAATGTCTGCATGATCTTCTCTTGGAAACATTGTCTTTTCACTCATTTGAAACACGTCCTTTTCTTATATATATAATCAATATTTCTCTTTTGAGCATTTATGATTATACAATTATGATTATAATAAGTAAAAAGTATAATTGATATAATTGAAATATCATATTATTATATCATTAGTATCTGTGTATCATCGGAAAAATGACCGGTAAAACGATAATAAAAAGGAGGCTTTAAATATGGATATAAATTTTGAGTACTACAAGATATTTTATTATGTTGCAAAATACTGCAATTTCACAAAGGCTGCGAGGGCGCTCGGAAACAGCCAGCCAAATGTAACCCGCGCCATGAACAACTTAGAGCAGCAGATAAACAGCATACTTTTTATCAGAAATAACAGAGGTGTGCAGCTAACACCGGAGGGAGAGCGTCTGTACGCGCATGTATCTGCGGCGATGTCACAGATACTTGCGGCGGAGGAGGAGCTGTCAGACAGCACAGGGCTGTCACACGGAAGCGTATCAATAGGAGCCAGTGAGACAGCTCTAAACATATATCTGCTTGACAGGCTAAAGACTTTTCACATGGCATATCCGGGTATCAGGCTTAAGATATATAATCACTCCACCCCACAGGCTATAAATGCCGTAAAAAACGGCATGATTGATTTTGCAGTGGTATCGACACCGGTTGAGGTGGAGGCCCCTCTTAAGATGATAAAGCTTGGCTCGTTCCAGGAAATTCTCGTGGGTGGTACACCTTTACTGCGCTCGGAAGTCAGACTCTGTCATTAAAGGAGCTGCATAATTATCCGCTTATCGGACTGGGGCGGGAGACCATGACATTTCAGTTTTTTAACAGATTTTTTATGTCACACGGACTTGAATTTGCGCCTGATACGGAGACTGCAACGACAGACCAGATACTGCCACTTGTGAAAAGTGAGCTTGGTCTTGCCTTTATGCCAAAGCCGATGGCAGAGGCTGCGATAGCAAATCGCGAGATTGTAGAGATAGCTCTGGAGGAGGAGATACCGCAGAGAAATATATGTATGGTATATGATATACATCACCCGATCAGTGCGGCAGCAAGAGAGTTAAAGAAAGTTATATCAGACAGCTATAAGGTGTGATTGGCAGTCGGTGGGATATACATAGGTAACTGGCAGATTACATATTGCAACAGGTATGTTACACATTGGCAGGTTTGTAACTTACATCTCGTTTAATACTTTGTTAAAATATAGTCAGGCAGATAAGTTATAAGAATTTATCGGCAGAGTTTTTTAGGAGTATTTTTTAAAATTGGAAGGAGATTTTACACTATGGCTAACAGAATCATGTTAAACGAGACATCTTATCACGGATCAGGTGCAATCCAGGAGATTGCAACAGAGGCAAAAGCGCATGGCTTTAAAAAAGCACTGGTATGCTCTGACCCTGACTTAATCAAATTTGGGGTTACAGCAAAGGTAACAGATATCCTTGATAAGAATGGATTGGAATATGAGATTTATTCAGAGATTAAGCCAAATCCAACAATCGACAACGTAAAGCATGGCGTAGAGACATTTAAGAAATCAGGAGCTGATTACCTCATTGCAATCGGAGGCGGCTCTTCTATGGATACATCAAAGGCAATCGGTATCATCATCGCAAACCCGGAGTTTGAGGATGTAAGAAGCTTAGAGGGTGTTGCACCTACAAAGAAGCCTTGTGTTCCTATCATCGCAGTACCTACAACAGCAGGAACAGCAGCAGAGGTTACAATCAACTATGTCATCACAGATGTAGAGAGAAAGAGAAGTTTGTATGTGTGGACCCACATGACATGCCAATCATCGCAATCGTAGACCCTGACATGATGTCATCAATGCCAAAGGGACTTACAGCATCAACAGGTATGGACGCACTCACACATGCTATTGAGGCTACACAACAAAGGCTGCCTGGGAGATGACAGACATGTTCCATCTCAAAGCAATAGAGATTATTGCAAGATCATTAAGAAGTGCAGTTGCCAATGAAAAAGAGGGACGTGAGGGCATGGCACTTGGAGAGTACATTGCCGGAATGGGATTCTCAAATGTAGGACTTGGAATTGCTCATTCAATGGCTCATACACTCGGAGCTGTTTATGATACACCACACGGAGTAGCATGTGCTATGATGCTTCCAATCGTAATGGAGTACAATGCAGACTGCACAGGCGAAAAATATCGTGAAATCGCCCGCGCAATGGGAGTAAAGGGCGTAGATGATATGTCTGTAGAGGAGTACAGAAAGGCTGCAATCGATGCTGTAGCGCAGCTCTCTGTAGATGTAGGAATCCCAACAAAGCTTGAAGCTATTAAGGAGGATGACTTAGACTTCCTCGCAGAGTCTGCTCACGCGGATGCATGTGCACCTGGAAATCCAAAGGATGCAAGTGTTGAGGATTTGAAGGCTCTTTTCCGTAAGATTATGTAATTCTGCAACAGCTTACAGGGATGTGTAGTTTGACATTTTAGCGAGAGCATGAGTATCGTGAGGTTTTGCGAATGTATGTGGGATGTTTGTGAATAGTTACGATTAAGAATGAAATAAAATAGAAAATCCGGGAACTGTCAATTGACAGCATTCCCGGATTTTTAACGCTGATATAACTATTAAGACCACCGTGCACATTTGTAAAAACGCAAGATACTTGTTCTAAATGGTTTTGAATATTACCTTGAATTATATCAGGTTTACCTCGCGAAACACGTCGGCAAGCTCCTTTGGCATAGCATCAGCGAGCAGTCCGGCAAGCTCCTGAGGGGTAAAGTTTTTATTGCCAAGCACCCACTGTGTTGTCATAAAGACAGAACCCTGACAGTACATTTCAAGCTGGAACAATAGCTTGTCGGATATTTTCCGGTGGCTTTTTCCTTCAATCTGGTCAATATAAAACTGACGAATCAGCTCAAAATCATGCTCCTTTAGATTGTTCTGCTCATCATTTTTAAAAGCAGCCTTAAAGAAAAGGTGCTCCATCCGGATATATTCAAATTTTTTAACAAGGCTTTCGTACACGGTACTGCCCTCACCCATCTGGTGAAAGGATTCAATCAGTATCTTATCAAAATACCAGTTTATCAGGTCGTATTTGTCCTGAAAATTTCTGTAAAAGGTTTGTCTGGTCACACCACATGTATCGCAGATTTCCTTAACCGTAATTTTCTCGACAGGAGAGGAAAACATGCATTCTTTCATGCATTGGCCAGCTTGTATTTTATATCGTTGTTCATCTTTTCTCCAAATTATAATGCAGATATCTAATGAGCCTTAAGCTTTGGCATATGCATTAACATCTACTGAAACCATATTGGTAAAAGCATCGGCATATTTTTATCCACCTCTCTACAGTGTATATATAACATATGATACGTATAAATTCAATACATGTAAACAGAATGCATATAAATTATATGTGTATAAATATAGTGTATATAACTATATATTGTTGTTTATATTTTAGTATGATCAGAAATGATTATATTACCGATTAAAAAGATTGAATTTTAAAATTTATCTGCTAATATATTGATGAAAATATTTTGAAATATACGAGGATATACATACATGAAAGACCTTACAAAAGGAAAACCATCAAGACTCATACTGGCATTTGCCATTCCAATATTTATGGCAAATATACTCCAGCTCACATACAGTATAGTTGACACGAGAATAGTCGGATCATATCTGGGAGAAAACTCACTGGCAGCAGTCGGAGCCACCACGACACTCAGCAATCTGATGATAGGCTTTTTGATGGGCTTAGCTAATGGATTTGCCATAATAACAGCCCAGAAATTTGGCGCAAGGGACTACGCCGGTGTAAAGAAATCATTTGCACTGTCAATTAAAATGGGATGCATAATAGCGCTTGCTATAACGGTATTATGCCTGTTATTTTTGCGTCAGATTCTTGGATTTTTAAATGTATCAAATGATTTGATGGGAATGGCTGTGTCATATATTTTTATTATAATAGCAGGGCTTGTAGCGACATTTTTGTATGATGCATGTGCGGCGGCACTCAGGGCACTGGGCGATACAGTTACGCCGCTTGTCATACTAGCCGTCTCGGTCTGTCTGAATATGGCAGGTGATATTTTCTTTGTGGTCGTACTGAAGGCAGGAGTGGCGGGCGCTGCGATTGCCACTGTACTTGCACAGGTTATTGCGTTTATTGTGTGCTATGTATATATGGTAAAAAGATATGAGCTTTTGCGGTTGTCCCGCAGTGATTTATTTGACAGTCATTTACTGCGAAGACACCTGAAATCTAGCGACGAAAATTGTGATACCGAGGGAACAGAATGTAAAGACAGCGAGAATAATATGACTCCTGAAGTAATAGCCGTGATGAAAATGACAATGCTTAAGGCAGGTCTTTCTATGGCATTTATGAGTTCGCTGGTAAATATAGCTCGCTGACCCTGCAGACCGCCATAAACCGACTGGGACAGGATATTATAGTAGCACACACGGCAGCCAGAAAGATATCGGAGATATTCATGGTCATGTTTACCGTGTTCGGACAGACAATGGCGACCTTCTGTGGGCAGAATATAGGAGCGGGAGAAGTAGACAGAGTGAAAAAGGGCATAAAACTGGCAATATTCTATACCTGCATATGGTGTACGATGGCAATTATCGCAAGCTACACTATAGGCCCGTGGCTGGTGAAGCTTGTAACAGGCACTAATAATCCTATTGTTATAAAAAATGCCACAAATTATCTCAAATTTGACACTCTGTTTTATTATGTGACCGCTGTTATATGTATAGTGCGAAATGCAATGCAGGGGCTTGGAGAGCAGATTACGCCGCTTGTATCAAGCTCACTTGAGATGGTGGGAAAGATAATCATTGCATTTACACTTGTGCCGCTGCTTGGCTATACAGGAGTGATAGTAGCAGAGCCGCTTGTATGGTTTATCATGGTGATACCGCTTTTGGTGAAGATATACAACATGCCGGTGCTTAGGAAGCAGCCGGTTTCAGTGAGTTTGAAAAAATAAAGAGAGAAGCAGGCTATAAGGTGCCTGAGACTGTATCACATCCGACTGTTATTGTACTGCGCTATTGCATCGGCATCGCCTAACAGCTGTATGATAAGTATAGCCCCAATCCATGGAAACAATATCGTAAAAATTCCAAACCATGCGCCAAGTGAATCGCTACTATAGTCCCAGAAAGGCTTGTTCGGGTCATCAAGCCAGTACACATTTATGATAGTCCTAAGCTCAGAACGGGTGCTATGTCTTTTATCGCATGAAAAACGCTTGCGGTACTCCTTTCCGTCTACAGTATATGTGTATCTGGCAGCCCAGTAGCTGTAAGCGGATTGTGAATTATTGACAACGAGCCTCTTTGCATCCTCCTTCACAATCATGCCTCTCGCCACATGTCCGCGCTCCTTTGCAAGTGCTATCTTGCGCTGTAAACCAATATTTAGTTTGCAGAAAAACTTAAAATCTATGATGTACAGTGGTATTAGTGAAAGCACCCCACATTTACCTGCCACGGGTAGCTTGCGATAGCCTTAAAAACTTCTGAAAAAGTGTCCATTGAAAATCCCCTTTCTTAATATGCTGCATTTGAATATATGGTATGTTAATATTATAGAAATAAGGAAGGGGATTGGCAATGGGAAAAGATATTTCTTTCACTTATGTTTTACTAAATTTAATCTTTACCCCAAATTTACATCCACCCCATTTCGACTTTACAACTTTAAGCTATAGTAATTTCAGCAGCTGTGAAATACACTAACTTATTTTTGTGGAGGAAAATATGAGAAAGAACAAGAACATACTGAAGAAGGGCATGATCCTTGCAGCAGTTTCAACAATGGTAGTTACCATGGCACCGGCAATTCCGGCTTATGCTTATGGTGAAGCGGATTCAAAAACAGGTCAAGCGAAATTTAATGCAGCAACAACAGAATCAACGGATTATCAGAGCTGGTTAACCGGTACATGGCAGGGTGGTACACAGGACTTTGCCAATACCAATAAGATTGCACTTACACCGGGCTCTACAGCCAAGGATCTGGCTTTGCATGGTATTCAAATACCAAGGGCACACCGGCTGTGATGGTATGGAAGGATGGCTCAAAGGCAGGTGCGCAGATTGTAAAGGTACTGCAACAGATATAAGCGCAGAAAACTGGCAGGGGGAAGTCTATGCTGCTTCAAATAAAGTAAGCATCAATGGTTTTTTTGAACCGGATACAAAGTATGTTTATCAGTATACAGACAATTATTCTGACAACGGTGATACCGTATGGTCAGCTGAGTATACATACACCACACACGCTACAGATACATTTTCTGTAATCCTGACAGGAGATCCTCAGATTGGAGCATCAGGCAGTAAAAGTGATAAAGATGCAAACGATATGAGCATTGCCCAGGATGCTTACAACTGGAACAAGACAATGCAGAAGGCTATGGAGATTGATCCGGATGCATCATTTCTTTTATCGGCTGGAGACCAGATAAATGAGTCAAATGCAGGATCGGAAGAGACGAAGAAGACAAGAGAGAGCGAGTATGCCGGATATCTTTATCCGTCAGTGTTCAGAAGTCTTCCTATTGCAGCTACAATCGGAAACCACGATAAGGATGGCTCTGACTATACTGCGCATTTCAACAATCCAAATTCAGAGGATAATCTGGGAAGCACCGGTGCCGGCTGTGATTTCTACTTCAATAACGGAAATGTATTGTTCATTTCTTTAAACAGTAATAATCGTAACCAGACAGAGCACAGAGAGTTTATGAAAAAGGCTATTGCAAGCAATCCGGATGCGGCATGGAGGGTAGTTGTATTCCACAGCGATATCTATGGCTCAGGACAGCCACATGCAGATACAGATGCTACTACAAACAGAATTATCTTTGCACCGCTCATGGATGAGTTTGATATTGATGTATGTCTTACAGGCCATGATCATACATATTCAAGAAGCTATCAGGTGCAGGACGGAAATGTTATCGACTATGATTTGAGCAAAGGTTCAGTTAACAATCCTGAGGGAACTCTTTATATCACAACAGGCTCAGGCTCAGGTTCAAAATACTATAATCTGTTAAATTACACACCATACTATATCGCAGAGAGAACCAATGCGTGTCTGCCTTCATTTTCTACTATAGATTTTTCAAGTGGAGCAATGACAATAAAGACATATGACTACAACGGAAATAAATATGCTGATGATTTCACAATCACAAAGACAACAGATGCGCAGAGTGCCGATGAGGTGATTGCGGCAGCAGATGCTCTGGTAAACAGCACAGATGTAGCATACACAGATGAGAGCATGGAAGCATTAAAATCAGCACTTGCCTCTCTTAAGGAGCTTAAGGCTTCCGGCACAACAGCAGATGATCCGATGGTAAGTGATATCACAACAAACTATGGAACAGCAAATGACCGTGTTAAGGGATATGGCTCTATAGCAAACGATGATGATAAAGATGGTGCAAAAAATCGTTTCAAGAAGGGAATTTCTACACTTCTTGACAAGACAATCTATACTCAGGTAGCTGAAGGCAAGGAGGAAAACCTTTCTGATTACAGTACTGATAAGGCTCCTGTTGTAAAGGGCATCGATGAGGCAAAGAAAGCAGTTGTAAGTGCAATAAATGCTTTACAGGTTAAACAGACTGCTCCAAATGGGAACCAGAATGGAAATGCTGACCAGAGCGGAAACGGAGCACAGGACAGCACAAACCAGAACGGAAACGGGGCACAGGGTGGCGCAGGCCAGCAGATTGCGGGAAACAATGCAGGCGGATCAGGAAGCCAGAATGTCAGCACAGCAAATACAGGTGCAAGCAAGTCTGATTCTGATGGCGTAAAAACTTCAAAGAGTGCTAAGGTAAAGACAGGAGATGTTAACCATGGCGGCATGTATGCAGCACTTGGAGTATTAGGCGCAGCAATCCTCGCAACAGTGCTTGGAATGAGAAAGAAGGGTAAGTTTTGGCAAAAATAATTGACACATTAGGCAAATACCTTATTGTGGCTCTTATTACACTGGCAATGTTTATATTCTTTCGAAGCGTTGAAAGAAAACCGCTTCTTGCAGATGACAATACATCGTTTGTGAGAGCGGTGGTTACGCAAAACGACAATGAAGACCTTCAGGCTGAAGCCTCACTGGATAGCGGTGACAGCCAGAAGGTTGTTTTGCTTATCAAGTCAGGAAGCCACAAGGGTGAGACAGTTGATGCATACAGCTTAAACGGATATTTATACGGTGCCAATTGTAAGGTAGGCACAAGGGTTATTGCGAGTCTGTCGGAGTACGATGCAGTCTGTCAGCAAATGTTTATAACTACGACAGGGAAAATGAGATATGGGTGCTTTTAGCGGCGTTTTTTGGACTTATGTGGCTGGTTGGAGGAAAGAAGGGCTTTAATTCAATTCTTGCGCTTATATTTACCTTTGCTACGGTAATATTTTTGTATATTCCGCTCATGTATATCGGGGTTTCTCCGTTTATTGCGGCAACAGCTTCGGTCGTAATTATCACGGTTGTCACGTTCACACTAATAGCAGACTGGCAGATGAAATCTATAGGTGCTATGCTGGGAACAGTTTTTGGAGTTGTAGTTTCCGGAATAATCGCATTGCTTTTCGGACACTTCGGACATGTGACAGGCTACAATGTGGATGATATTGAAAATCTGATTTATGTTGGCCAAAATTCAAAGCTTGATATCGGTGGCATGTTGTTTTCCGGTATACTCATTGCATCGCTTGGAGCAGTGATGGATGTGGCAATGTCTGTAGCCACATCGCTTCATGAGATAAAAGAAAAAAGCTCTGATATATCTGCAAAGGAGATATTTAAGTCGGGCATAAATATAGGTCGCGATATGATTGGAACTATGTCAAATACGCTTATTCTTGCTTATGTGGGCGGAAGTCTCGGACTTGTGATGGTTATATATGCATACTCGTATCAGATGCACCAGATACTTAATATGTATTCTATGGCAATCGAGATAATGCGAGGCATATCAGGCACAATGGGAATTATCCTGACTGTGCCGATTACATCGCTTATTATGTCTTTTCTTTTGACAAGGAAAAACAAGGAGTGAGCAGCTGAAAATGCTAAACAATCACAAGCCCGTTACAACAAGGTATATCACACCAAGCACCCAGCTTGAAAATATGCCGTACAGTATCACAGGACCTGCAATCCTGAATATCTGACAGCCTATGCCAAATACCTGCCCCTCCACCTGAAATTCACATGCGGATGAGCATACTCCGTTTGCAAAGCCTGTTATAGGAACGAGAGCGCCTGCGCCTCCCCAGTTTGCGAGTGGTGCATACAGGTTTAGCGCTGTCAGTATGCAGCTTATGAGAATCAAAATCATGCTGCACCAGGCAGAGGCTTCATCGCTGCTGAATCCAAAGTATTGCGTGCAGGTATTTACTATGAGCTGTCCGATAGTGCATATGATTCCGCCGAGTATAAATGCCTTTAGCATGTTTGCAGAAAGGCAGTGAGTAGGTGTGACGCGCTTTACATATTTGTTATATTCATCATTTCGTTTTTCTTTTTGGTCAGTAGTCATGTTTTCAGACCTCCTTTTTTATAGGATGACCGTATTTTTTAAATGTATTCATATATGTGATTTTAGTTATTTGATTTAGGTATAGTTACTTATAAGAATTAAATATGAAGGATATAACAAATAATCCTTGCCACTTTTTACTTTAAATAGTAGAATTGTAGCAAGGATTATTTTATGCGGTAGCGCATCAAAGTAATAAATTACAGCAAAGCATATAATTGCGATAAATAATGCAAGTATTTTGCAATAAAGAAAAGGAGACACATATATGTATACACTTGACGACATCAAGAAAGAAGATCAGGAGATTGCAAGCGCCATCACAGACGAATTTGAGCGCCAGAACAGCCACATCGAGCTTATTGCTTCTGAGAACTGGGTAAGCCCTGCTGTTATGTCAGCTATGGGAAGCATCCTCACCAATAAGTACGCTGAGGGATATCCGGGAAGAAGATACTATGGCGGCTGCGAGTGCGTGGAGAGGTAGAGGAGCTTGCCAGAGAAAGAGCCAAGGAGCTTTTCGGCGCAGAGTATGTAAATGTACAGCCACACTCAGGCGCACAGGCCAACATGGCAGTACAGTTCGCCATCTTAAAGCCGGGCGATACCATCATGGGAATGAATCTTGACCACGGCGGACACCTCACACATGGTTCACCGGTCAACTTCTCAGGCTCATATTTCCATGTAGTGCCTTACGGAGTAAATGACGAGGGCTTCATCGATTACGACAAGGTAGAGGAGATCGCCCTTGAGTGCAAGCCAAAGATGATTATCGCAGGTGCATCTGCATATGCGAGAACTATAGATTTCAAGCGTTTCAGAGAGATTGCAGACAAGGTAGATGCAGTGCTCATGGTTGATATGGCTCATATCGCAGGACTTGTAGCCGCAGGACTTCATCCAAGCCCAATCCCATATGCACATGTCACCACAACAACTACACACAAGACTCTCCGCGGACCTCGTGGAGGAATGATTCTCTGCAGTCAGGAGATGCAGGATAAGTACAATTTCAACAAGGCTATTTTCCCGGAATCCAGGGTGGACCTCTCATGCACGTTATTGCTGCAAAGGCAGTCTGCTTCAAGGAGGCATTACAGCCTGAGTTCAAGGAGTATCAGAAGCAGATTGTAAAGAACGCACAGGCACTTTGCAAGGTCTTCAGAGCCGTGGCATCAAGATTGTATCAGACGGCACAGACAACCACCTCATGCTTGTAGACTTAACTCCGTTTGGTCTTACTGGAAAGTCTATCGAGAAGCTTCTCGATGCGGCTCATATCACAGCCAACAAGAATACTATTCCTAACGACCCACAGAAGCCATTTGTCACAAGCGGTATCCGTCTCGGAACACCTGCTGCTACATCAAGAGGCTTAAAGGAGGATGATTTCGACAAGGTTGCAGAGGCAATCGCCATGATCATCAAAGAGGGCGAGAGCGCAGTTGAGCCTGCAAAGGCTATCATCAAGACACTTACTGACAAGTATCCTCTTGCATTTTAAGGGTTTTCAGAGTAAAATGTTATAAGTTATAAAAACATAATACTTTGGAGGAATTATGATAGACTTAAAGTTTTTAAGAGAGAATCCGGATCTCGTAAAAGAAAATATTAAAAAGAAATTCCAGGACCACAAGCTTCCGCTCGTCGATGAAGTAATCGAGTATGATAAGAAGGCCAGAGAAGCACAGCAGGAGCAGATGATCTTCGTGCAAAGAAGAATCAGGTTTCTAAGCAGATTGGTGCTCTTATGGCACAGGGCAAGAAGGAAGAGGCTGAGGCTGTAAAGGCTGAGGTAGCACAGATTTCAAAGCGCCTCACAGAGCTTGAGCCACTCGAAAAAGAGTATCAGGACAAGGTGCTTGAGGATATGATGAAGATTCCAAACATCATCGATCCATCAGTCCAATCGGAAAGGATGATACCTTCAACGTGGAGAACGAGAAGTTTGGTGAGCCTGTTGTTCCTGATTTTGAGATTCCTTATCATACAGATATCATGGAGAGATTTGACGGAATAGACCTTGATGCAGCAGGAAAGGTTGCAGGAAACGGTTTCTATTATCTGATGGGAGATATCGCACGTCTTCACTCAGCCATGACAGCATATGCGCGTGACTTCATGATTGGAAAGGCTTTACATACTGTATCCCGCCATTCATGATCCGTTCAAATGTCGTAACAGGCGTTATGAGCTTTGAGGAGATGGATGCCATGATGTACAAGATTGAGGGAGAGGATCTCTACCTTATCGGCACATCTGAGCACTCAATGATCGGTAAGTTCATCGATACAATAAACGATGAGTCAAAGCTTCCATACACACTCACAAGCTACTCACCTTGCTTCCGTAAGGAAAAGGGTGCACACGGCATTGAGGAGAGAGGTGTTTACCGTATCCATCAGTTTGAGAAGCAGGAGATGATCGTTGTCTGCAAGCCACAGGATTCAAAGGAATGGTATGAGAAGATGTGGAAGTACACAGTAGAGCTTTTCAGAAGTCTCGATGTGCCTGTCCGTACTCTTGAGTGCTGTTCAGGAGACCTCGCAGATCTCAAGGTTAAATCATGCGACGTAGAGGCATGGTCACCAAGACAGAAGAAGTACTTCGAGGTTGGAAGCTGCTCTAACTTAGGCGATGCACAGGCAAGACGTCTTAAGATTCGTGTAAAGGGCGAGGATGGCAAGAAATACTTTGCACATACTCTTAACAACACAGTTGTTGCTCCACCACGTATGCTTATCGCATTCCTTGAGAACAACCTGAATGCAGATGGCTCTGTAAATATCCCTAAGGCACTTCAGCCATACATGGGTGGTACAGAGAAGCTTATTCCGAAGCACTAGTTTTTGAAATAAATTAGTTCATGTAAATATAACAGCCGTAGCTGCGATTGAAAAAGGAAATCGCGGTTACGGCTGTTTTGTTTTTTCTTATCAGGTAAGGGAAGATTTCTAATGAATTTACAGAGAAGAAAATCCCTTACCAAATACTTCACTGGTGCTCATCACAGACATAAAAGCATGCAGCTTATTCTGATGTATGAAGCTTCTAAGCTCTATGGCCTGCTTCTTTGTGAGAGTGCTGAAAACGATATAGTTTCTCTCACCGGTGTAAGCACCTCGTGCCTCCACATATGTGGCACTTTTCTCCAGCGTGTTAGTAATATAGTCGCATATCACATCCTTGTCATCGCAGATAAGCATTATGGATTTTCTGAGCATGATATTTTCGATGATTGCATCAATCATAAATGATTTCACAACAAGTCCGACAAATGAATACAGAGCAGTCTTTATGTCAAATACAAAGCAGGCGATGATAATCATGACGAGGTCGGTGAGAAATAAAGCCATGCCAATATTTTCTACATGTGCATATTTTTTTACAATCATGGCGATGACATCGGTTCCGCCACTTGAAGCCCCTACATAGAAAAGCAGTGCAGATGCGATTGCAGGAAGAGCGATGGCAAAAATCAGCTCAAGCATTGGCTCGTTTGAGAGAGGATGAGTGAGCGGGTCAAGCTTTTCAAGCACCAGAAGCTCAACAGATAAAAGTATTGTGGCATAGGTGGTCTTAATAGCAAAGCCTTTGCCAAGGAAGAAAAAGCCCACTACAAGCAGAAGCATGTTCACAATAGTAGAAAACATACTCGCTGAGAGAGGTGTTATCTTCGCAAAAACAACTGCGGCACCGGTTACGCCACCGAAGGTGAAGTTGTTTGGGAACTTGAAATAGTATACACCGATTGCCATGATGGTGATACTGAGTGTCATTATCAGAAAATTTTTTATCTGTTTAAGCATTTGTTGTTCTCCTTTATGATTTGACAGCTTGTCAGGTATTTATTGCAGTGCTGTGTATCATAGCTTTCTTTTGTATTATTAATCGTTCAAATCTAAATATTTATTTGCATGGTTAGTGTAGGACGATGAATGTCTGATGTCAATATAATCCGTGAAATAAATTATAAGTATTATTTCTATAAAAGATATATTATATTAGTAAAACTAATAAGAATAATTACAATATATAATTGGAAAATTTAACACTATGAAGGTATACTATAGGTATTGAACGAATTGCAGATTATTAGGAGGAACAATAATGGATTACAAGAATTCTGGTGTTGATATCGAGGCAGGTTACAAGTCAGTAGAGCTTATGAAAAAGCATGTAAAGGAGACTATGAGACCGGAGGTGTTAGGTGGTCTCGGAGGCTTCTCAGGAGCATTCTCACTTGCTTCCATCAAGGATATGGAGGATCCGGTGCTTTTATCGGGAACAGATGGCTGCGGAACTAAGGTAAAGCTTGCTTTCATCATGGACAAGCATGATACAATCGGAATCGATGCAGTTGCCATGTGCGTAAATGATGTGGCATGTGCAGGCGGTGAGCCATTATTTTTCCTTGATTATATAGCATGTGGAAAGAACTATCCGGAGAAGATTGCTACAATCGTAAGCGGTGTGGCAGAGGGCTGTAAGCAGTCAGGCTGTGCACTCGTTGGTGGTGAGACAGCAGAGCATCCGGGTCTTATGCCTGAGGACGAGTATGACCTTGCAGGCTTTGCAGTTGGTGTGGTTGACAGAAAGGACATCATCACAGGCGAGGGATTAAAGGATGGTGATGTACTTATCGGAATGGCATCAACAGGCGTACACTCAAATGGATTTTCACTTGTCAGAAAGATTTTCAAGATGGACAAGGAGACATTAAATACATATCATGAGGAGCTTGGCACTACACTTGGAGAGGCACTTCTTGCCCCTACAAGAATCTATGTAAAGGCTCTTAAGGCTGTAAAGGACGCAGGAGTCACAGTAAAGGCCTGCAGTCATATTACAGGTGGCGGCTTCTATGAGAATATCCCACGTATGCTCATCGATGGCAAACGTGCCGTAGTTGAGAAAAACAGCTACCCTGTCCCACCAATCTTTAAAATGATGGCTAGAGAGGGAAATGTCGAGGAGCAGATGATGTACAATACCTACAACATGGGACTTGGAATGATTGTCGCAGTTGACCCTGCAGACGTGGACAAGACTATGGAGGCTATGAAGTCTGCCGGAGATACACCATACGTAGTCGGAAAGATTATTGACGGCGAGAAGGGGGTAGATCTCGTATAATTACATTCAAATGAGGGGCAAAATACTTTTTGACCCTCATATCATTATATTGTTAATAACGTATACATCGTTGTGAGGAAAAAGAATGAAAATTGCAATATGTGTATCGGGTGGCGGCACCAATCTTCAGGCCATCATAGATGCAATAGATAACGGAACAATTACAAACACACAGATAGAGGTTGTTATCAGCAACAACGCAGATGCATATGCGCTTGAGAGAGCTAAAAAGGCTGGAATAAAGGCAGTATGCATCTCGCCAAAGAATTATGAAAGCAGAGCTGCCTTCAATGAAGATTTCTTAAAGCAGCTTAACTCATATCATGTGGATTTAGTCGTACTGGCAGGCTTTCTGGTAGTGATTCCACCTGAGATGATAAAGCAGTACAGAAACAGAATCATAAATATCCATCCATCGCTCATACCATCCTTCTGCGGCACAGGCTACTATGGTCTTAAGGTGCATGAGGGAGTGCTTGCACGCGGTGTGAAGGTGACAGGTGCCACATGCCACTTTGTGGATGAAGCACAGACACAGGCCCTATTATTTTACAGAAGGCAGTCGAGGTAAAGCAGGGCGACACACCTGAGGTGCTTCAGCGCAGGGTTATGGAGCAGGCTGAGTGGAAAATCATGCCACACGCTATCGACCTGATAGCAAATGGCAGGGTGTCAGTAGAAGACGGACATGTTATTATAGATGAGAAGTAATGACAGTGCTGTAAGTAATTAGTATGTAAACATAGATAGATTATGATTACCGGACAATGAAAAGCTTATATATAGCTTAAGTATAGGAGGCAAAAATGAAGGTATTAGTAGTAGGAAGCGGCGGAAGAGAGCATGCAATATGCAGGGCTGTTGCAAAGAGCTCACGCGTTGACAAGATATACTGTGCACCGGGTAATGCAGGTATCGCTGCACTTGCAGAGTGTGTGCCAATCGGTGCGATGGAATTTGATAAGCTCGTATCATTTGCAAAGGATAATGCCATTGATTTTACAATCATCGGCATGGATGATCCGCTTGTAGGAGGTATCGTTGACGAGTTCGAAAAAGCAGGGCTCAAGTGCTTCGGACCAAAGAAGAATGCAGCTATTCTTGAGGGCTCAAAGGCATTTCAAAGGACCTCATGAAAAAGTATAATATCCCTACTGCGGCATATGAGAATTTTACTGATGCCAAAGAGGCACTTAAATATTTAGAGACAGCAAAGTTCCCTATCGTGTTAAAGGCAGACGGACTTGCTCTCGGAAAGGGTGTGCTTATCTGTAATACTCTTGAGGAGGCAAAAGAGGGTGTCAGAACCATCATGGAGGATAAGAAGTTCGGAACAGCCGGAAACACCATGGTAGTTGAGGAGTTCATGACAGGCCGTGAGGTTTCGGTGCTTTCATTTGTAGACGGAAAGACTATCAAGATTATGTCATCTGCGCAGGACCACAAGCGTGCAGGCGATGGAGATACAGGTCTTAATACAGGCGGCATGGGCAATTTCTCACCTAGTCCGTTCTATACCAATGAGGTCGATGATTTCTGCAAGAAGTATATTTATCAGGCAACTGTAGATGCTATGGCTAAAGAGGGCAGACCTTTTACAGGAGTTATCTTCTTCGGACTCATGCTCACAGAGGATGGACCAAAGGTGCTTGAGTACAATGCAAGATTCGGAGATCCTGAGGCACAGGTTGTGCTTCCTCGTATGAAGAATGATATCATTGATGTGATGGAGGCCTGTGTAGACGGAACTCTTGACACAATCGATCTGCAGTTTGAGGACAATGCATGCGTATGCGTGGTTCTGGCATCAGACGGATATCCTGTCAAGTATGAGAAGGGCTTTAAGATAACAGGCTTTGAGAAGTTTGACGGCAAAGAGGATTATTACTGCTATCATGCCGGCACCAAATTTGATGATGACGGAAATATCGTCACAAACGGAGGACGTGTGCTTGGTATCACTGCAACAGGCGCCACACTCAAGGAGCCAGAGCCAAAGCTTACGAGGCAACAGAGTGGGTACAGTTTGATAATAAATACATGAGACATGATATCGGAAAGGCAATAGATGAAGCATAAGGGTATTATTTTTGATATGGATGGAACTCTCTGGGATTCAGCAGAGAATGTGGCAAAATCATGGAATAAGGCCATAGCAGATTATGGCTATGAGAGGGCACCTATCACAAAAGAAGATATGTATTCAGTAATGGGAAAGACAATGGATGTACTGGCATCCATTATCTTTCCTAATTGTACTTGCAGAGATGAGTTAATTAATGTATGCTATAGAGAAGAAAACGATTACCTGACCGTTCATGGGGGAGAGCTTTATCCTGATGTTGAAAAGACACTTGATGAGCTGTCAGAAAGATATTACCTTTATATAGTCAGCAATTGCCAGCGTGGTTATATAGAGTCTTTTTTTTTCGTACCACGGACTTGGCAGGTATTTTAAGGATACTGAGTGCTACGGCAACAATGAGCTTGAGAAGTCAGAAAACATAAAGCTTATTGTAGAGCGCAATAATATAGATGAGGCAGTGTATGTAGGTGACATACAGGGAGACTACGATTCCAGCAAAAAGGCAGGAGTTAAGTTCATCCATGCAGCATACGGGTTCGGCACAATAGATGACGATGTGCCTGCTATTCGCAAATTCTCTGAGCTGCCGCGGGTGGCTGACAGAGTATTTGATGAAATTGAAAAGCACTGATGAGAATTTAGTTTGAAGCCGGTTACACTTGATGTTTTCACGAGTGAGTTCGTGGAAAAAACAAGGAATCAATTGTGATTCAAAATTTTATATACAATGCAGCTATTAACAGGCGCCTGTAGCAGGAAAGCGGATAACAGCTGCAAAAAAGATAAAAGGAAAGGAAGAAAAATGTTAGAGAAAATCTTCAAACTCAAACAAAACAACACAACGGTCAAGACAGAGATTCTTGCCGGTCTGACAACATTCATGACTATGGCATACATCATTGCTCTTAACCCAAACCTCCTCACCGGATTTGGTGCTGAGGGAACAAAAGCACTATGGAACGGAGTGTTCCTGGCAACATGTATTGCTTCGGCAGTCGGTATGTTTGTCATGGCATTTCTTGCCAACAAGCCATTTGCACTGGCTCCGGGTATGGGACTTAACAGCTTCTTTGCTGTAGTAGTTGCCAATATCGTAAGCATCACAGGTCTGTCATATGTTGATTCATTCCAGGCTGCACTGTGTATCATCCTTATTGAGGGTATTTTATTCTTCATACTTTCAATATTCAATATCCGTGACAAGATAGTAGATGCCATTCCTTATGGTGTCCGCATGGGTATTTCACCGGCTATCGGTCTTATGCTTTTAAATATCGGTTTTGGATCAAATGCCGGTGTTTACTCAAAGGATGGTGGACCATTTTATGTGATGAAGGATTTCTTCGGTGCACTCACACCGGGACTTGCCAAAACAAATATGACAGATGGATATTCTTCAATGGTGCTCACTGTTGTGACTATGTTCATCGGACTTTTTGTTATCATTATTTTAGCTCATAAGGGCGTCAACGGAGCAGTACTTTTTGGTATGCTTGCAGCTGCGTAGTTACTGGGCAGGAGAGGCTATATTCTTTGGAACAAATCCTTTTGCATCACTTGCAACAGCTTCATTTGTACCACAGTTTAAGGATATGCAGATACAACACTGTTCAAGTTCGATTTCAAGGATTTCATCAGTATTGGATGGTTTACAGCAATTTCACTCATCATCACATTCTGTATCATAGATATGTTTGATACCATCGGAACACTTGTTGGTACTGCATCACGAGCAGGAATGGTTGACAAAGAGGGAAATATGCCAAACATGAAGGAGGCTTTGGTTTCCGATTCAGTTGCCACAGTGGTTGGTGCCGTAACAGGTACATCTACAGTAACAACTTTTGTTGAGTCTGCATCAGGTGTAGAGGCCGGTGGACGAACAGGTCTTACAGCTTTCACAACAGGTATCCTGTTCCTTGCATGCGTCTTTATAGCACCGCTTGCAGCAATCATTCCTGCCGCAGCAACATCATCAGCACTTATCTATGTTGGTATCCTGATGCTTGGCGGTCTTAAGAAGGTGGATTTCGAGGATCTCTCACAGGTTGCTCCGGTAGCACTCATGCTTATTGCAATGCCTATCTCCGGATCTATCGGACATGGTATAGGTCTTGGACTTATCACATATACTGTACTCAAGGTCTTTACAGGAAAAGCAAAGGAGGTTTCTATCCTTACTTATGCTATTTCGCTTCTCTTCCTTGTGAAGTTCTTCCTTGTAGTGTAGTGTTTTAAAGCTTAGTGATTCATAGTGGTTATTAGTACGAAAATGATATAATTAGCTTTTATGTGCCATCCATGGCACATAACGCCTTGCCCCGCCATTCTTGGCGGGGCATTGTTGTGTGAGGATATAATTCACATATACAAACATATGTTCTTGACATTTTGGAGTAATCAATGTAAAATTGCAGTATGGATAAGCATAATGAAGAGCACATTTATGTGGCAATAGATTTAAAATCATTTTACGCATCAGTAGAGTGCAGAGAGAGGGGAAAGGATGCTCTGACCACTAATCTGGTCGTGGCAGATCCAACCCGCACGGAGAAGACTATCTGTCTTGCAGTATCGCCGGCTCTTAAGGCATATGGCATACCGGCAGAGCGCGCCTTTTTGAGGTGGTACAGCGTGTGAAGGAGGTAAACAAGCTGCGTCTGTCGAAGCTTATGGCGAGTGGACATGCTGCCGGGACAGTGGAAAGAAGCCGACAAATTGATGGCGAACAATCTGATAGAAAACAATCAGCAGGTGAACAGCAAAAAAGACTCCAGACTGAGGGCAATCCGGATGAGAGAAAAAAATATGTAACAGAAATTGATATAGCAGAAAATGATATAACAGAAAGCACAATGACAGGCTTTGATTATGCATCATATAATGCGAATCTGCTTGACACACATCCTGAGTATGAGCTGACATACATTGTCGCACCGCCGCGTATGGCTTTGTATATGGATTACAGTACACGCATATACAATATTTATCTTAAGTATATCGCACCTGAGGATATCAGTGTTTACTCGATAGATGAGGTTTTTATGGATGTGACACACTATCTTCGCACTTATCACATGACGGCAAGGGAGCTTGCGTCTAAGATGATAGACGATGTCCTTAAGGATACCGGTATCACGGCAACCTGCGGCATTGGTACCAATCTGTATCTGTGCAAGATAGCCATGGATATTATGGCAAAGCATGCCAAGCCTGATGAGCGAGGAGTGCGTATAGCAGAGCTTAATGAAAATAGCTATAGGCGAAAGCTATGGGACCATAGGCCGATTACCGATTTCTGGAGAGTGGGAGCAGGTTATGCCAAAAAGCTCGAGGCAGCCGGCATGTATACAATGGGAGATGTGGCCAGGTGCTCAACAGGCGGTTCGAATGATTTTTACAATGAGGAAAAGCTGTATAAGATGTTTGGCATCAATGCAGAGCTTCTTATAGACCATGCATGGGGGTATGAGCCTGTTACAATAGCTGATATCAAGGCATACAGACCACAGACCAACAGCATCAGTTCAGGCAGGTGCTTCAGGAGCCGTATGATTATGAGAAGACAAAGCTTATTGTGCGTGAGATGACGGACCTTCTTGTGCTTGATCTGGTAGATAAGAGGCTGGTTACAGACCAGATAGTACTCACTATAGGGTATGATATTGCAAATCTGTCTAATAAGGCTGATAGCTGTTTGGGCAATAATTATGACCATGCAGTAAATAATAAAGGCAGAGACAGTATTGGCGGTAAAAAAGGTACACACAGAGATTATACAGGTGAGATTACCATAGACCGATACGGCAGAAAGGTTCCAAAGCATGCACATGGTACAGCAAATTTAGGGCGTTATACGTCATCCACGCGCATCATCATGGATGCTGTGATGGAGCTTTATGACCGTATCATAGATCCTTCTCTTCTGACACGAAGGATTACTGTGGTGGCAAACAGGGTCTGTGATGAGAGCAAGGTGCAGGAAAGTGAGCAGTTTGAGCAGCTTGATTTATTTACAGATTATCAGGCGAGGGCTAAGGAAAAGCAGAAAGAGGATGAGGCACTTTCCAAGGAGAGAAAGCTTCAGGAGGCTATGATTTCCGTCAAGAAGAAATATGGAAAGAATGCCATGCTAAAGGGTATGAATCTTGAGGAGGGGGCCACAACTATTTCAAGGAACAATCAGATTGGCGGACACAAGGCATAGCAGAAACCGCTGTGGTTCTTCATCGGATTTTTTTTAGTGGTTTATAATAGTTACGAAAAAGTATATAAGGAGCATGGCATGGGAAAATATGATGATATTATAGATTTACCACATCATGTGTCAAAGATACATCCGCAGATGTCTATATGGGACCGCTCAGCACAGTTTGCACCTTTTGCGGCACTTACAGGTCATGAGGAGGCTATTGCAGAGACAGCGAGGCTGACAAATGAGTGGCATGAGCCTGATGAGGACAAAAAAAGAGAGCTTGATGAGAAAATGAATGAGCTCATGATGCTTTATAGAAAGCGTAATTTCAATTCAGACAGTTTATATGACGAAAATGTCATAAACACCATGGCAGAGAATTATTTTGAGGTGACATATTTTGTGCCGGATGAGCACAAGGATGGGGGCAGCTATGAGCATGTGACAGGATATCTTAAAAAGCTTGATAGCATAGGGCACCTGATGATAGTTGTGGATGATAATGGTACAGAGACGGTAATTGATACAAGAAGAATATATGATATCGATTTGTGATGATTTTGTTAGGAATGCATTACTTGTAAATGTGGTATAGAAAGCAGGAAATTATAAAGATGGACAAGCAGATAGAAAGAGCCGGTGATGACAATAAAAATAATATTGGTGTGTTATATGGCATCGGTGTAGGTCCGGGAGATCCCGAGCTTATGACTTAAAGGCTATCAATACAATAAAAGCATGTGATATAATTGCAATCCCTGCAGTTTCAAAAGAGGAATGCTATGCGTACAGCATAGTGCAGGCTGTTTTACCGGAGATAGAGAAAAAACAGATTATGTGCACTCCGTTTCCCATGATAAAGGACAAGGAAAAGCTTACTATATCACACAATAAGATATACTGTGACATAGTAAGTGAGCTTGAAGCAGGCAAAAATGTGGCAATGCTTACAATCGGCGATCCAAGCGTGTATTCGACATATATGTATATCCATAAGCGTGTCATGCAGGCAGGTTTTACGGCAGTGATGATAAGCGGTGTGCCGTCGTTTTGTGCAGCTGCAGCGAGGCTTGGCATTTCGCTTGGTGAGATGATGGATGAGATACATATCATACCGGCTTCGTATGATGTGAGGGATACTGTGGGCTACGGTGGAACCTGTGTATACATGAAATCCGGAAAGAAGCTTGCAGAGCTTATAGAGGTGCTTCGCACAGGAGATGCTATCAGAAAAAAGAAAATGACAGTGTATGGTGTGACAAACTGTGGCATGGAGTCTGAGCGTGTGTACAGGGGGCTGGATGAGCTTACCGAAGCAAAAGGATATCTGACAATAGTTATAGTGAAATATGACTAAAATGGGAGTTTACTTTTTGTGCATAATTGCTATAATAGTATAGTAAACCGAATATTTATATATATTGAATATAGAAAAGAGCTGAAATGTCATATGAGTATAGTGGATAAATTTGGAGAAAAAGTAGGCGAGATAGCAGAAAACGATCCTGTCAAGGCGAGGAAGATTTTGCTTGCAGGATATAGATTACAGGAAAAAAGATTAGCATTATTTCCGGACAGAAAGCTTCCGATGTCAGGGCAGTATGTGGCAAAGATTGTCATGAATAATATCATACAGGCACTTGCAAAGCCTGAAAATGCCGCCATGGTCAGTATTTTTGTACCGGGTGAGCTTTTGACGGCGGCAGGTCTCACACCGTATTCGGTTGAGGCATTATCGTGCTTTATTGCAGGAACTAAATGTGAGCAGACCTTTCTCAAGCAGACTGAGAAGGAAGGCTTTCCGGAAACTATGTGCTCGTATCACAGGGTTTTTCTGGGCGCAGCATTAAATGGTATAGTGCCAAAGCCAAAGTGCATGGTGTATACAAACCTGGCATGCGATGGCAATATGATGACATTTCCGTATCTCAAGGAGAGATATGAAATACCGAGCTTTTATATAGATGTTCCATATGAGAAGAATTATGACTCTGTTATGTATGTAGCAAAGCAGCTTAGGGAGCTTAAGAGTTTTTTGCAGGATGTCACCGGAAGAGAAATCACAGAGGAGTCTGTGAAAAAGGCTGTGGACAAGAGCAAAATTGCATCAAATAATTATTACAGGCAGCTTCACCTGAGAAAAGGACATGATATTGCGTCAACTCTCACAAATGAGCTGTATGCGCTTTTCATGTGTCATCTGCTTGCAGGAACTGATGAATCAGTCAGATATACACAGCTTCTGAGAGATGATGTGAGACGTGCACCGGCAGGCGATGGATTTCATGTACTTTGGATGCACACCATGCCGTTTTTGCAGGATGCAGTGAAGGATGTGTTCAATTACAGTGATACGATCCATATCAGTGCAAGCGATTTTATAGCGGATGGTTTCAGAAGCATGGAGTCGGATGATCCTTACGAGGCACTTGCCGAAAAAATGGTTTACTGCATTTATAATGGCAGCGTGAACCAGAGAATAGAGGAGGCAAAGGAGCTTGCCGATACAGTTGGAGCAGACGGTGCTGTACTTTTTGCGCACTGGGGCTGTAAGAATACGATCGGTGCATCAAGCCTTATAAAGCGCTCACTCGAGAGGGAAGGGCTTCCAACTATGGTTTTAGACGGAGACGGCTGCAACCCGGCAAATGCCAGTGACGGACAGATTTCCACAAGGCTTCAGGCATTTGTGGAGATGCTTACAGAGCAGGAACATAATTAGAAATAATACACCGGTTATTGCGTGCGGTGTGTGGATATTTACTATAAACCAATTTCAGAAAGTGGAAAACAGATGATAAATTATGTTTGTAAATATGCTCCGGTAGAGCTGTTTAAGGGCTTTGGACAGGAATGTGCTGTGCTTGAGGAGATGCCGGAGAATTTTGATAAATCAGATAAGATAGCTCATGCGAATCTCTGCGGATTCGGCAAATCAGTCATACAGGCTGTGCTCGAGGGCAAGGTAGAGGAACTTGTGCTAGTGAACTGCTGTGATTCAATGCGCAGAGTCTATGATATCATAGAGAATACAAAGAAATGCAAATTCCTGTATATGCTTGATCTGCCTCATGAGGATAACGAGTGTGAAAACATAAAATTTGCACAGTCAATTCTTCGTTTGAAGAAAGCATATGAGAGATATTCGCACAGGACATTCGACAGGGAGCTTTTTATAAAGTCGTTTGCAAAACCTGAATCTGAGCGCAAGCCATACATAGGTCTTATGGGTGTGCATGTGAGCAGTATTCTTGAGAAGACAATACGTGAAAATATGCAGATGGATGTGGAAAATATGACATGCACATCCGGCAGAAATCTCATTATTTTACAGAAGGATCTTAGAAATATGGATGATGAGACTCTCTTTTTAGCATATGCAGAGAGTCTGCTCGGACAGGTGCCATGTGCCAGAATGAACAATAATACAAGAAGAAACCAGCTCTTTTTAGACCCTAGCCTTAAGGGCATCATATATCACACGATAAAGTTCTGCGATTACTATGGCTTTGAGTATGCAAGCATAAAGAATAATATTAAGGTGCCTCTTTTAAAGCTTGAGACGGATTTTACAAGCCAGAGTGCCGGGCAGCTTCTGACAAGAATACAGGCATTTGCAGAGACAATAGAGGGCTCAGATGACATGGACACTACAAAAGGCATAAGCGAGGAGGCAAGAAGAAGGATGGAATCAGGAGTCTACTATGTAGCAGGAATTGACAGCGGCTCAACAAGCACCGACGTGGTGATACTGGATCAGGACGGAAAAATTAAATCGACAATGATTATTCCTACAGGTGGCGGAGCTATGATGAGCGCCGAAAAGAGTCTGGAGAAGGCTGTAGAAAAGGCCGGTATATCAAAGGATGATATTGTAAGGATTGTAACAACAGGATATGGACGTGCATACATCAACAGCGGTGATGACAGCATCACAGAGATTACATGCCATGCAAAGGGCGCGCATTATCTGAATCCTAACGTGCGCACAGTTATTGACATAGGCGGACAGGATATAAAGGCAATCAGTATAGATGAAAATGGTGCTGTGAAGAATTTCCTGATGAATGATAAATGTGCGGCAGGAACCGGACGTTTTCTGGAGATGATGGCAAGGACACTTGGACTTTCACTTGAGGAGATGAGCACCATGGGGCTTGAGTGGAAGGAAAACATTGTGATTTCAAGCATGTGTACAGTTTTTGCAGAGTCTGAGGTAGTATCGCTGGTGGCACAGAACAAGGCTGTTTCTGATATTATCCACGGACTAAACATGTCTGTAGCTTCAAAGGTAGGCGCACTTGCAGCAAGGCTTGGGCAGGATAATCCGGGAGAGTATATGATGACCGGCGGAGTGGCAAAGAACAAAGGCATCACAAATGCACTTGAAGAAAAGCTCGGCGCAAAGCTGTATATCTGCGATGAGGCACAGCTTTGCGGAGCGCTTGGTGCAGCACTTTTTGCATATGAGAAGTGCAGGGAGGCTTAATAGAGGGCTATAGCAAACCACCAGTTGAACTGGTGGTTGCTGACGTTACTCCATGATTTTCCCGTCAATACTTATTGTTACAACTTGCCATGGTATGAATTTTCCACTAGCTTGAAGCGCTTTTTTGGCCGCAATTTCCAGGCCGCCACAGCAAGGAACTTCCATTCGGACAATAGTTACACTTTGAATGTTATTATTTTGAATAATAGCAGTCAGCTTTTCACTATAATCCACCTGATCTAATTTAGGACAACCAATTAAAGTTACCTTGTTTCGAATAAAATCCTGATGAAAGGCGGCATAAGCGTAAGCAGTACAATCAGCTGCGATTAAAAGCTTTGAGCCGTTAAAATATGGTGCATTAACAGGAGCCAGTTTAATCTGTACCGGCCAGTTTTGAAGCTTTGATCCTGAATCTGCGGTTGAAGTGGCTTTTACAGGCTCAGATGTTTCAGTTCGTCTGATCTGCATGATTTTAGATCCAGGACAGCCGGAGCGAGAGGATATTGCCCGGTTTTTGGCAGCTATTTTCTTCTGAGCTTCTTTTACGGCTTCTTCATCATATGCAGGAGCTTCTCTCTCCTCAAATGAGATGGCTCCGGTAGGGCATTCAGGGAGACAATCTCCTAGTCCGTCGCAGAAATGTTCTCTCACCAATTCTGCTTTTCCGTCAATGATATCAATGGCGCCTTCGTGGCAGGCAGATGCACAGGCACCACAGCCGTTACATTTTTCTTTATCAATCTTTATAATCTTTCTTATCATTTTTAACCTCCGTCAATAGTATTTAGCGTTTGTTTATGCTAGAATTATAGTATTATAAATACAACTAGTATGTTTGATTTCCAACAGGGAGGAACTATTTTGCAAAAATATTTATCAATCCTAAGAAACAGTCCATTTTTTAAAGGTCTAACTGATAACGAGATATTATCCATATTGCATTGTGTAAACGCAACAACAATTTCTAAAAAGCGAGATTCTTATATTTTCAGAGCAGGTGATATTACCGAAGTAATGGGGATTGTGGTGTCCGGCTGCGTCCTCATTATTCAAGAAGACATCTGGGGACATCGGAATATTTTGTCAAAATGTCACGCAGGAGATTTTTTTGGTGAGCCGTATGCAGCAAGCCAGAGAGCTGTCTTAAATATCAGTGTGGTAGCAGATGAGGATTGTGAGATTATTCTATTAAATGTCAAAAGACTTCTGATTACCTGTCCAACTGCATGTGAGCATCATCAGAAGCTGATCCGTAATCTGGTCAGTGTCCTGGCAAATAAGATACTGATTCTGAACGATAAGATCACACATGTTGGGAAGCGAACGACGAGAGATAAACTATTATCATATCTGTCGGCAGAATCTATCAGACATTCGTCGTTATCTTTTGATATTCCCTTTGATAGGCAGCAGCTAGCAGATTATCTTTGTATTGATCGTGCAGCAATGTCTACAGAGATATCAAAGTTACAAAAAGAGGGCTTTATAAAAACAAATCGAAATCATTTTGAATTGCAATTGAGTATAATCAAAAAGAAGAACTATACAATTTAGGCAATGGTTGCATTTTTCGGAACGATAGGAAATAGCAATACAAGTTGTAGGCAGGTGGCTACCCAGTAGCAGATGGACCGATTTTGAAAAACTCTGTATCAATTTTCTTTACAGTGTTCATAGATTTATGGTATAATCAGTTTAAGCGCTTGAATAAAGGAGATTATCCGGGAAGAAAATGAGAAGGCGCAGACGGAATGAGTCTGTAATTCCGTCACTTCATGGGAGATAAATGTTATAGTGAATTTATAGTGAATAGAGAAACGCGATAGCGTAGTAAGCAATAATTTCAGATGATCAAGGTTTGATCAGAGAGGAGAAGAATATGAACAACTATTGTATGATCCAGAACTCTAAAACGTTTGCATTTTCCGCAGAGAATCCAACCGGTGTACGCGCAGGTGGTTCCCAGGGCGGTGACTGCACCAAGCTTCGTCCAACCGTGACGATTCCTGCAGGGGAAACCGTAACTCTGGTAGATGCTGCAGGACCGGGTGTAATCCAGCATATGTGGTTCACCGGATATGTTGGGCACCATTTTATCATCCGTATGTATTGGGATGATCAGGAATATCCGTCTGTGGAAGCTCCGCTCTCTGCATTCTTCGGATGTGCCTATGATGAAAATTTCGTGGACAGGGATGGCAAATATCCGGTGTTGAATTCTGCCATGATGCTGGTAGCTCCTGGTCGCGGCTATAACAGCTATTTTGAGATGCCGTTCCATAAGAGAGCTCGGATCACGATGGAAAACCGTGGTGACAAGGATGAAGAGCTCTTTTATATTATCACCGGAGCTTATCAGGAGATTCCGGCGGAGGCTGGTTATTTCCATGCCACCTATCGCCAAGAGCACCCGGTTCAGAAGGGTCGTACCTATACAATCGTTGACGGAATCGAAGGCAGGGGACAATTTGTTGGTGTGACTCTGGCAACTGGTATGAATGGCAACAATACATGTTGGGTAGAAGGCGAAGCCCGCATGTATCTGGACGATGATCCGTATCCGTCTATCCACTATACCGGAACTGAAGACTACTTCGGCGGTTCCTATGGATTTGGAAATGACATCATCATCAAGAGCTATCAGACCTTCAGCGGCTTATATACCGGCATGTATGCAATCTATGGAGACAACCGGGAATTCTATAACGGACAGCAGAGATTCCTGCTGTATCATTTCCATATTGCAGACCCGATCCGTTTTGAGAATAAGTTTCGTATGACACTCGACAACATGGGCTGGACCGGACCGCGTTACGATGATTACACCAGTGTTGCTTATTGGTATCAGACCCTGCCGTCCGCACCGCTGATGCCACTGCCGACAGATGCAGAGATGTGTATGAGATAATAGAACCAGATTGGAGATGTCAGATAGAATGGTTTTAACCTTGCGATACGTCGCATCGGTTATATCGGACTGACATCAGAGATTTGCCAGAAAGGATAGAGGTATTATGTTACTGGAAGAGAAGTTTTTGGAATTTCATCGTTATGCCAGTAGCCACAATCTGCCGCTGGAAGCTATCAGTGTCGGAGATGAGAACAAGGTACTCTGTGAGATGCACTACGCAGCAAATGCACCGAGAAATATTTATTCACATACCAAGAGTTTTACGGTAACAGCAGTTGGACTCGCAATAGAAGAGGGAAAACTAAGCCTGGAAGATCATGTGGCGGAAGTGTTTAAAGATAAACTTCCTTCAAATCCGGATCCAAATCTGGAGAAGATTCAGTTGAAACATCTGCTCTGCATGTCCAGTGGCTTTGGTAAGGCACTTCTGATGAATGAGGACAGACGTCCGGGCGTCGGCGCACCGGATTATGAGAAATATATGATGGCGCAGCGGTTCCTGTGGAGCCAGGCAGTGCATTCTGCTATTCCTCTGCCGACAGTATTCTGGCTGCTCATATGGTAGAACGGGCCGTTGGCAAGCGGATGGGAGAGTATCTGTATGAGAAGGTATTCCAGCCACTTGATATGGGATGGCCGCTCTGGGAGCATGATCCACAGGGACATCCGAATGGCGGCGGAGGTATGTATCTGACTTGTACCGAGATGATGAAACTGGGACAGCTCTATCTGGCTGAGGGTAACTGGAAGGGCAAGCAGATTGTCAGCAGGGACTGGGTGCAGGAGGTGTCCACCCCGAAATTTACCTTCGAGCCATCTGCAGATCTCTGGCATGTAGGATATGGCTATCAGTTCTGGATCAGTCCATATCCAGGATCCTATCGTGCTGATGGCGCATTCGGACAGATTACAACGATTCTCCCAGAGAAGGGATTGGTTGTTTCCATCCAATGTCCGGAGCGAGGTAATTTCGATCAGGTGAAACGTGCGCTGCATGAACATTTTCTGATGGAATTGTAAGAATAGACTTGCAACAATATGCTATAATTTGCCCAGAAACCGTACTTTTGGCTGCAAAGTAAAAATAGCAGAATATAAGAATAAATTACAATGGGGATGTGATAGAGGGAGAGGATCAGCTGGGCTGGTCCTTTTTCAGTGGAGTTAAACTTGTCTGAGTAATATGCTACAAACAAGTTTGTGGACTGAAAAACCAAAATAAAAGTGCCAAAAAATACAAGACGCAAAACATTAAGCAAACGCAATAATTAAACGCAAAATATCGAATTAATTTGACTTTTTGCGTTTTACTGAGGTATAATTTGCGTAAGATGAGGAATAATATTGCGAATGACAGGAGCTGATATATATATGAAAACTTGTAAAGAAAAGGCTTTAGAGTGGAATGTTTCTCCACGTTCCGTAAATGATATGTGCAAAAAAGGAAGAATACAGGGTGCAATAAAAGAAAAAGGATCTTGGTTAATTCCAGACGACTCTCCAAAGCCAATGGATGGAAGAGTGTCTAATGGAAAATACATCAAGAAAAATATGGTTGCGAAAGCAGAAGTTAAATCATTACCAATCGGCATCTCTGACTATGTTCGTGCGCAGGAAGAATATTACTATGTCGACAAGACGTTATTAATCAAAGAATTCTTGGATCAAAAGCCATTGGTATCTTTGTTTACGAGACCAAGGAGATTCGGAAAGACCTTGAATATGGATATGCTCAGAGTGTTCTTTGAAATATCAGATAAGAATACTAGTAAGTATTTTGCCGATAAAAATATTTGGCAATGTGGAGAAGAGTATCGTTCACATCAAGGAAAATATCCAGTCATATTCTTAACTTTTAAGGATGTTAATTTGATACTTGGGACGCAACAATAGATAAAATAAGGGGACTACTTCAAGAAGAGTATGGAAGACATCAAGAGCTACTAAATAGTGATAAGCTCTCACAATATGAGAAGGAGTATTTTACAAAGATTATTAGCGCTACAGCTAATGAAGTGGAGCTTACTTCTTCGCTAGAAAGACTATCTAAAATGCTTGCTTCACATTATGATAAGGCTCCAGTAATCATTATTGATGAATATGATACTCCGATTCAAGAGGGATACTCTAAGGATTTCTACGATGAAATTATTGGATTCATGAGAAATTTCTTTTCAGGAGCATTTAAGGATAATAAGAATTTATCCTATGGTTTCCTAACAGGAATTTTGCGTATTGCTCAGGAAAGTATCTTTAGTGGTCTAAATAATTTAACAGTGAACTCCGTAATGGATGAAGAATACGATAGCTTTTTTGGATTTACAGAATCTGAAGTGAAAGCAATGCTCAGTTACTATGGAGTATCAGATAAAGAGGAGGAACTTAAAGACTGGTACGATGGATATTTGTTTGGTAGCGAAGAAATATATAATCCATGGTCTGTAATCAACTATATTTCCAAGGGATGCCTTCCTCAAGCATATTGGGTAAATACAGGAAAAAATGAAATCCTTGATGATGTACTAAGAGTGGCTACAGATGATATTACAGAAAGATTATATGACCTTTTGCAAGGAGAAAGAGTAGTTGCAAGAATTGATCAAAATGTGGTTTATAGATCGCTTGCGGAGGATCCAGCAAATATTTATAGCTTATTGTTGGTTGCTGGCTATTTGAAAACTCCTAAAAAGAAACTGCAAGCAGATGGTTCATATTTATGTGAAGTATCAATTCCAAATAGAGAGATTGCAGCTGTATATAAGAGTGAAATCTTGTCGCATTTCTTGCAAACTGGAGCAATTACAAGGACTACAGCAAATAAGATTGCAGAAAGTCTTTATGCCAATGATTACAAGAAGTTGCAGAGCGCTATTGGGGAATATATGGATAAATCAATTAGCTTCTTCGATGGTGGAGCTGAAGGATTTTATCATGGTTTGATGCTAGGATTAATAGCATTAATGGATAATCAGTATAAGATTAAATCGAACCGAGAATCTGGAGATGGCAGATTTGATGTTTCTTTAATTCCAAGAGAAAAAAGGTATCCTGGTATTATTTTGGAATTAAAGTGGAAAGAAAAATTAAGCGATGTAGAGCTTGAAAAATGGTCTAATGAAGCATTAAAGCAAATTGGTGAGTTGCGATACGATTCTGAAATGAAAGAGGATGGAATTACGGAATCTTGAAGTTTGGAATTGCTTTTTCGGGGAAGAAAGTATGTGTAAGAACTGAGTAGAACAAGAATTTAGTGCAAAGGAGGCGATAGTATGTTTCCAACAATTAATAAAAAAGAAACAGGTGTTAATCTTCGAAGAATTATGGATATGAGAGGAGTAAAACCAAAAGATATTCAAGAATATTTAGGGTTTGGATGTGTGCAGAGTGTTTATCGATGGTTGGATGGCGTTAGTATGCCAACAGTCGATAATCTGTATGCAATTAGCAAAATGCTTCAAGTTCCTATGGATTCAATTGTTTGCGGAAATGCTGGAAGAACAAAAAGTCAAATGGATGCATGTCTTACGGATCAGGAGAGAAGAGTTTATACCTACTATAAGAAAATGAGAGAATTAAATGCAGCATAATTTTTGAACTACAAGTTCAATGACATTACATGAATCCTCCCTTAGAATTATATTAAGAGATAATTTTAAGAGGATTTTTATGAGAGAAAAGATGTTAGTAACACAGGCTCTTGACGAAAGAGACCTACTAGTAAAGAAGATATCAGATAAAATTGACAAAGCAAGTTTTGTGGATACCATAAAGCCAAATGAGGATAGAATACAAGCTGCAGGAGTGGAATGGCGGAAAAGTATGGGTTGAAGAAGCATATCCCAATATTCTCTTTGCAAAGGATGGAGAAATATATGATATAGCGGGCATGAAAACAATTGTAATTGGTGGGGCATATAGTGTTGATAAATTTTATAGGTTAAGCAAAGGCTACAATTGGTTTGAAGATGAGCAACCGTCAGATGAGATAAAAGCGTATGTAGAAAAGCAACTTAGTAATAATGACTGGAATGTTGATGTGGTCCTATCACATACTGTTCCGTATGATTATCGACCGGTGGATTTGTTTCTTTCAATGATTGATCAGAGTACAGTGGATGAATCAACAGAGCTGTGGCTCGGAGAGATTGAAAAGAAGCTGGATTACAAATGGTGGTATGCTGGGCATTATCATACATCAAGGGTAAGAGATAAGGTTCAGATAATGTTTGAGGATATAGAGGAGTTTCTACATAGAAAACTAGATTATCAATAAGCTTTGAAAAATAGAAAGTGATGGATTGGAATGAGAAGAAGCAAAAGCTATGAAGTAAGAGACCCAATGAATATATGGAATAAATATGATTTTGCTATGTCAGGTCTCGGAAAGAAAAGCAAAATCTTGGCAAAAATAAAACATTTTTTTAAATGCGTAAAGTGGAGTAAACAGCGTATTACAAGGGGCTATTGTGATTGTGATGTTTGGGAGATGTTTTCTTTTCTTCAGACGCTTATTCCGGATATGCTGCAAACACTGAAAGATACAAGAACGGGTTCACCAGGATATTTGGGAGAAAACTATACCAATGAAAATGGAATTCTTGTAAATGATACCTGCCATGAGGAGTGGAATTGCATTCTAGACAAAATGATATTTTTATGGCGAGAAGCGGAGAAAGATACATGCTCACAAAAGAATCCATTTGATGAAGCGCATTCCAAAGCAATGGATGAATTTACGGAACGATTTGGATTATTTGGAAATAAACTTCAAACTGAGAAAGAATTAGAGGAAAATAGAAAGCGCGGTGGCGGAGGAACAATTCATTTTATGGATGAGTTGCCTGAGTATAAAGAGATTTCCGATAAATATCGCGAAGAAGAAAAGCGTTTGGAAGAATATAGAAGAAAGTGTAAGGATGAAGCTATAGATATGCTTAAACAATATTTCTATGACCTGTGGGATTGAGTTATTAGTAAATCTTAAACCAAAAGTTTAATGCAATTAGTAATAGAATCCGTTATACTAATCATCTACAGGTAAACTTGTGATTCGGGATGGAAGAAAATTACGGAGGTACAAAGAGATGGAACCAATGTATTTGCAGGTCCTGCAAAAAGAAACAGGAAGACAGATTAAGAAACTGCTCGTGGAAAATGGTTATACCGTGAAAGACGTGCAGAATGCTATGGGATTTGAAAATCCACAAGCAGTCTACAAATGGATTTCAGGTAGATCATTACCGAGCTTAGACAATTTTGTAATCTTAAGCAGATTACTGCACACCAGCATAGAAGATATCCTCGTCATTGACGGGGATATTGTTCGTTTATGGGGATTTTCCTTTAAACTGTTAGTACAATGACAAACTTAGCGGAAGGCTTTATGCTGATATCAGAACAGGAGAAATCAGGAAAAGTAGAGAGGAGAAAAGATATGCAAACAATGACATCAGCATATGCAAATAAAATGCTTAAGAGTTTGGAAGAGGATAAGGCTTTCTGGCTGAACAAGGAGGAAGAGGCCTGCACATATGTTGCGGCAATTAATGAGGAGCCAGTTGTTCCTGATTATGATTATGTCGAGGTCGCAACGACAATTGCTGCGCTAGATGAGAAGATTGCTATTATAAAGCATGAACTTAATGTAACTAATGCAAACGCAAAGGTTCTAGTAGGGGATGTAACAATGAGTATAGATAGCATTCTTATTAAGATGGCACAGCTGAATAGAAGAAAAACGGTATTAGACGTAATGCGTAAACGATTGCCTAAATCCAGAGAAGAACAACGTTCTTATATGTCCCGTAATTCGGTTCCTGAGTATAGATACATTAATTACGATTTGGAACTAGTTAAAAATGAGTATGAACTTGTGTCTAAGTCGATTATGGAAATGCAAATGGCACTTGATAAATATAATCAAACGGTACAGTTTGAAGTAGACATCTAAATGAAATATCCGTACAAGGCTTCATGAGATTGATAGTTGATCCAGGAGGTTCGTGTTCATTGTTAAGGTATATTTGTTATTCGTTATTTGTTATCAGTTTTTGTTTAACGTGAATAACATCAGAAAGCATGATTTCTTAACAGTTGCGTTGTAGAAAACCTGCAGGAAACTGCGTGTGGAGGTTCGGTTCTAAACACAAAACTGTGGAAAGTCTTTGGATTTTCCACAGTTATTTTTATGTGAAGTTGATAGAACCCATACTAGTAATATTGGATAAGTGACCAGTCACAATATTTATGCTAGTTCAAACTGAATTAGAAGAATAGTAGGGGTGGATTGCATTAGCTAAATAAATATGTTTACAGCAGGGGCGGCTGTGCTAGGCTGTTCTACCGAAGGCTCTGATTGAGAGGGATTACCTATAATCGGGGCCTTTTCTATTGTCTTCAAGCACAGTTGCGGGTTCATGCTGTCAACATATAGAAAACTGTTCGCCAAACAGAATAAAAATTAATTGAAACTATTCGCGGTTAGGAATATACTAAAAGTGATGTAGTGTCGTATTTATTATGGAGGATACATATGAATTTTGTACCATCATCTGAAAAAGCAAAGGAATGGGGAATAAGCCAAAGACGTGTAGCTATTTTATGTAAAGAAGGCCGTGTTCCAGGAGCTGAATTAGTTGGAAATAGATGGTTTTTACCATCTGATGCTGTAAAGCCTCAGGATCCACGTAAAGCAAAGAAGGATTAATTATGTTTAAAATTATTGAGGGTGATTTTAAAAATAATAAATATAGTGATGAAGAGTATTTGGACAATTGGCCAATGCTTTATATTCTTGAGAATGGTCGCCAAGCGTATATTGGAGAGTCTAGCCATGTGAAAACCCGAATGACGCAGCATTCCTCTATAGAAGAGAAGCGTATTTTTGACAAGGTGCATTTCATTTACTCAAAGCTTTTTAATCAGTCGGTTACATTTGATTATGAGTCGAAGTTGATTCAGTATATCGCTGCGGATGAGCTTTATGAAGTGACTAATAAAAATAAAGGTATTGCGGATAAGCAATATTATCAAAAGCAGGAATACGACGAGAAATTTGCAACCCTTTGGAGAAAGCTTCAAAGAGAGAAGCTGGTAAAGCATTCCATCGAGGAAATTGAGAACTCTGATTTGTTTAAGTATTCGCCGTACAAAGAACTCAATGATAGTCAGAGACAAGCAGTCGAGGACATTGTGCAAAAGCTTAAAGAAGGTACTGTTGATAAAGTAGTTGTCAATGGAATGCCTGGAAGCGGAAAAACTATCGTTGCAGTATATTTGATGAAATATCTGGCTGATAGTGAAGAATATGCAGGAAAGCAGATAGGTTTTGTTGTACCTCAGACATCTCTTCGTAAGACGATGAAGATCATTTTTAGAAGTATATATGGCTTGTCTCCATCGCAGGTCCTTTCGCCCTCAGATGTTACCAAGAAGAAATATGACATTTTGTTAGTAGATGAGGCACATAGACTGCATCAATATAAAAACATTTCTTACATGGGAATATTTAAAGCAAATTGTGAGAAGCTTGGATTAACAACAGAAGCAGATGAACTTGACTGGATTTTGATGCAATCAAAGCAAGCGGTTTTATTTTATGACAGTATGCAGGTCGTTGGCCCGTCTGGTACTGATTTTGAGCGATTTGATAAGAAGATGGAGGACTCATTTAACCGAAGAATGATAGCATATTTCACATTGATTACGCAAATGCGAGTGCAAGGCGGAAATGCATATATCGATCAAGTAAAGGATATGCTTGCGGGTAGTTGCAGTAGCAAATACGTATCTGAAAAATACGACTTCAAGCTTTATTCAGATTTTTCAAAATTTGAGAAAGATATGTATGCGAAAGAGAATGAAGTTGGTTTATCAAGAATGCTGGCAGGTTATGCATGGCCGTGGATTAGTAAGAATGACCAGGCGTTAAAAGACATAGAAATCCAAGATGTAAAGCGTATGTGGAACCATTGTACTGAAGGGTGGGTACATACCGCAGAAGCTATAGATGAAGTTGGTTGTATTCATTCTATTCAAGGATACGATTTAAATTATGCATTTGTCATTCTTGGAAAAGATATTGGGTATGATAAAGCTGCTGGGAAGATTATTGTACGCCCAGAATGTTATTTTGATAAAAATGGTAAACGTACAGCTAATTACGAAGAACTATTAGAGTACATAACCAATGTTTATTATGTCCTGATGACACGCGGAATCAAGGGAACATATTTGTACGTATGTGATGATGAACTAAGAGAATATTTGTCTCAGTACATGGAAGTGGAGAAATAAAAATGAAACAAGAAACTATAGATAGAATCAGAAAATTCACAGAAGACCGAGACTGGGATCAGTTCCACTCACCAGCAAACCTTGCAAAATCAATTGTGATTGAAGCGGCTGAATTGTTGGAATGTTTCCAGTGGTCAGATGAGGAATATGATTTGCAACATATTAAAGAAGAGTTGGCAGATGTCATGGTATATAGCCAGAATCTTCTTGATAAGCTTGGCTTGGATGCAGACGAAATCATTAATATGAAGATGTCTCAAAACGAGGCTAAGTATCCAGTGGATAAAGCAAAGGGAAGCGCAGCAAAGTACGATCAATTATAAAATGAGAGAAAAATGCTGAAAGCCAGTATTTATCTTAATCCCCAATTTCTTACCTGTCGATTCCCAATGGCAGATTTGCCTTTGGTACAGACTTGAAATTTACCAAAGTTTTTACCAAAATTGATGACAAAAATATGCAAAGATATGGTAAAATATGCCAGAATAAGTGAAAAATGAAGAAAGGTAAAAAGCTTGAAAAGCCCGAAAATACTGGAAATATGAAAAAAATCAAGATTTTATTCATCTGCCACGGCAACATCTGCCGCAGCACCATGGCCCAAAGCATCTTCACCCATCTGGTCCACAGACAGCACCTCGATGCTGTTTTCGAGATAGATTCAGCTGCGACCAGCCGTGAGGAAATAGGCAATCCGCCGCACTACGGCACCAAAAACAAACTATACGAGGAGCATATTCCTCTTATTCCACACCGCGCGAGACAGATGACACGCGATGATTATTTGTACTATGACCTTCTGATTGGAATGGACACTGCAAATATCAGGAATATGACAAGGATTGCAGGTGGCAGTGACAGTCAGCAGAAGATATTTAAGATGCTGTCATTTGCTGATTACGGGACAAATCATAAGCTTACGGCAGCGCGCGATGTTGCAGATCCATGGTATACAGGTGATTTTGATGCGACCTTTGATGATGTAATCAGTGGATGCCGGGGCTTGTTAGAATACATAAAAGAGGTGTATAATCTATAGCTATAGCAATTAAAAGAGAATAATAGCAGCTGTTACGGTGCTGAACACAGCTGTGATAATTAATTTCAGGAGGCACAAATGCAATTACAGAATGGAAGACCGACAGATACCACAGGCAGACGTGGATAAAGAAATTCGTACATACGATTTTTTGGACAAACTGGGAATCGAATATCAGAGAATAGACCACGAAGAGGCATTTACGATGGAGGTTTGTGAGCAGATTGACAAGACACTCGGCGCAACAATCTGCAAGAATCTTTTTCTGTGCAACCGCCAGAAAACTGATTTTTACCTGCTCATGATACCGGGAGACAAGACCTTTAAGACAAAAGAGCTCTCGCATCAGATAGGCAGTGCGAGACTTTCGTTTGCAAGTCCGCAGGATATGGAAAAATATCTGGATATCACACCGGCTCAGTCAGTGTGATGGGACTGATGAACGACCATGACAATGCGGTCAGACTTCTGGTGGATGAGGATGTGCTAAAAGGTGAGTGGTTGGATGTCATCCATGCATAAATACCTCCAGCCTCAGGATAAAGACAAAGGACATGTTTGGCCCGGTGATAAAGGCCATGCATCATGATATGACAGTGGTAAAATTAACAGGTGAAGCATAGTAAAGCCTGACAGAACGTAAGGAGAATCAATGGTAAAAGCAGTAATATTTGACATGGACGGAACACTCATAGATACGGAGAAATATTATCGTATTTTCTGGCCGATGGCACTTAAGCAATTCGGCTACGAGATGACGGATGAGCAGGCGCTTTCAATGCGAAGCCTCGGGCAGCCGTATGCACCGCAGCATCTTAAGGATATGTTTCATGATCCGGATATGGATTATAATAAAATCAGGGCATATCGGAGAAAAATCATGGAGGAGCATCTGGAAAAAGTGGGGATTGAGCTTAAGCCCGGTGCAATTGAGATACTTACATATTTGAAGGAAAAGGGCATTCACAGAGCGATTTCCACAGCGAATGATATAGAAAGAGCTGAGAAATATCTTAAAAAGATAGGGCTCTACGGATATTTTGACAAGATCATCTGTGCACCTATGGTGGAGCATGGAAAGCCGGCACCTGATGTGTATGAGTTTGCATGCAGCGAGCTTAAGCTGGCACCGGAGGAGTGCATGGCGGTAGAGGATTCGCCAAATGGTGTCAAAAGTGCATATTCTGCAGGCTGTAAGGTTGTCATGGTGCCGGATTTGACACAGCCTGATGAGGAGCTGAAAAAGATGCTTTTTGCCTGTGTTGACAGGATAGATGAGATTAAAAGTATAGTATAATCACAGCATATATAAGTCGTGGAGGCATGATGGACACAGAAAATGATTTACCGGGAATTTCATTAAAAGACGAGCAGAGACAGCTTCAAAATATCATAGGGATTGCACAAGATAATCTGGACCGTGCAAAGGAATCGGTAAAAAAGCTGACAGATGATTTAGAGGATTTAAGAGATGTCTACGAGGCACAGGACAAGGAGGGACTTGCCCTGTGGAACAATGCGACAGCGCAGCTTCATGAGAACGAGAGAAATATCGTAAGATGTGAAAAGGCGCGGAAAAAGCCGTATTTTGGCAGAATAGATTTTAAGGATCCGCGTCAGAAGTCACAGGAGTCCTACTATATAGGCAGAGTCGGTATTGCAAAGAATGCATCAGAGCCTGTGGTCATTGACTGGAGAGCACCGATTGCATCCGTATATTATGAGAGCAGTCTTGGACCATGTAAGTACACGGTGAGCTCAGAGGGTACTTTTGAGATTGATTTAAACAGAAAACGCACCTATGAAATTGCAGATGATAAGCTCATCGACTTTTTTGATTCAGATGTCGTAGCAAATGATGAGCTTCTGACAAAGTATCTGGCTAAGAATAAAAAGGCAGTGCTCGGAGAGATTATCGCGACAATCCAAAAGGAGCAAAACCTTATTATCCGCCGTTCGCCAAAGACGAATATCATTGTGCAGGGAGTTGCAGGCTCAGGAAAGACAACGGTTGCAATGCACAGGATATCGTACATTTTATATAATTATGCTGATGATTTCAGACCGGAGGATTTCTACATTATAGGCAGTAACCACATTTTGTTGAACTATATTACAAGCGTGCTTCCGGAGCTTGATGTGTACGGCATAAAACAGATGACTATGGAGCAGCTTTTTACAAGGCTTTTGTACGAGGATTGGGATGACAAAAAGTACAGCATACATGAAGTCAGCAAAAATGACAGTAGAAACAGCATAAAGGGCAGTAAAGAATGGTTTGAAGCTCTTGAAAAATTCTGTTTAGATTACGAGGAAAAGTGTATTCCAAGAGATGAGGTCTACATGGAAAAAACAGGCAATCTGCTTGTGGGAAAGGTGCTGATAGACACTTATCTGCATGATAATCCGCTTCTTTCCATGCAGAGTAAAATCCTCATGTTAAATGAGATAATTTACTCGAAGTATGAAAATGAGGTTCTCGGTAAGGAAGTGAAGTTCCCTGCAAAGGAGCGCAGGGAGCTTGATAAAAAATACAAAACCTATTTCGGTAAGGATGACTGGAAAGGCTCTGTGTATGATTTTTACAGGGATTTTCTGCTTAGTCAGAAGGAGAAGGAATATGATATAGATATTCCAAAGGACTCATTTGATGTGTATGATCTGGCAGCGCTTGCGTATATTTATAAGCGCATCAAGGAGACAGATCCGGTTCGAGAGGCGAGTCATGTGGTTATTGATGAGGCACAGGATTTTGGCATGATGGCATACTGCTGTCTGCATTACTGCCTCAGAAACTGCACATACACTATCATGGGCGATACCTCGCAGAATATACATTTTGAGTATGGCTTAAATGACTGGGAGGACTTGAAAAAGCTGATACTCACAGGCACATATGATGCATTCGGTCTGCTTCGAAAGAGCTACAGAAACACTGTTGAGATTTCAGAATTTGCAACAGAGATACTGCGCCATGGAGATTTTGCAATCTATCCGGTGGAGCCTATTATCAGGCATGGAAACGCAGTCCACATAGAGGAGTATGCCAATGTGCGCTCACTGATTTCGGCATCGGTTGACACGATAAAAGGCTGGCAGAGTGAAGGCTATGAGACGATAGCTGTCGTGTGCGTGATGAGGCAGAGGCTCTCAAGGTGTCTGCTGAGCTTAAAAACATATAGAAATAGCAGATGATGATATTGAAACTGCACAGTTTGGTGCAGGAGTCATGGTACTTCCGGTCGCGTATACAAAGGGACTTGAGTTTGATGCTGTATTGCTGTTTGACCCATCAGAGAGAAAATATCCGGCTGATGATAGTCATGTGAAGCTTTTGTACGTTGCGGCTACCCGTGCACTTCATGAGCTTGCTGTATTCCACCGGGGCAGGCTGACACCGCTTATTGCAGACCCTGCTCCTTCCAACAGGCATCAGAAGGAGTTTTCTGCAGAGCCACTCACTAAGGCAAAGGAATATGAAAAGCAGCAACTGACAGAAAAAGAGATAGAAGAGCAAAAGCGTGTTGATGGCAGACGCGATATGGATGAAAGAGAGTATTTTGGTCCGTCGCGCATTGCATTAAAGCCTGAGCAGTTGACAAATAAGGCTGAAAATGAGAAGTTGATTTATCTGCATTTGTAAAAAAAGACAGGGAAAATCAAACACAATGTACTGCTACAGATATGGCAAATAAAATTAAGATTAAGGAAGTAAGTAAGGCTGCAAAAAAGAGCAGCCTCCCTCTCAATCCCTCCCCATACGCATACGGCTCAATCCCGGACAACGATATACTTCATGTAAAGGGGCATTCAAAGGGCAAGTTTGCGGTAAAATGGCTCAAAAAAGGTAAATCGCATGTTGAAATCGCCACAGCGGACGGCACACTTTATGTGATACCAATAACACCGGAGATAGTACGCGTAATCTTTGTAAAAGGAATTGGAGTGAAGCCGCACAAAACCTATTGGAAGCAAAAGGCCGATACAGCCTTCAAATGGGTGGCAAAGGAATCCAAATCGCTTATTGAAATTCAAACGGAGAAGCTGATACTTAGGATAGAAAAGAAAAACGGAGCCATACAGTATTTTGATGCCGACAGAAATCTCCTTGTAAGTGAAAATGCCACAGAGCCAAGGCTTTTAAATAATGGCGAATGCTACACATTTTTTTACTGGGATAAATCGGAAAAGCTCAAATCCAAGGGAATACTAGCGACAGACCTTACTGATTTGACAAACAAAGCCAGATATATTTCGTTCGGAGGCAGACAGCAGAGGCTGCCGCTTATCGTGTCAAACAAGGGCTATGGAATCGCTCCTGCATCAAGCCGCACAGCACTCTTTTGCAATATAAAGATGTACGGACAGTATATCTTTGTAGACGGTGACACTCAAAGCGACTATTATTTTATAGGTGCAGGCAGTGTAGGCCATACACTTGAGCTGTACGGCACATTATAAAATGCAAGTTGCCCAAAGCAAAATTATCTGATAAAATATCGGCATGAGTATATACGGAGGATAACAGATGAAATTCAGGACAGAAAACGAGTTTACACATTTCAAATTTTCGGATGTGCATGTGAGCGATATCATGATGAGCTTTGGCACCTTCAAAATATGCCTTGACAACGTAATCATAAAGGCAGATAATTCTAAAAACAGAGATATCCGTGATATGAGGACAAACGGCCTTATATTAAAGCTTTCAGATGCAAATATTATTTCATTCATACGCGAGGGCTTTAAGACATATGATGCCGATGGCAACCTAAAGAGCACCACGGCTGACGAGGAGATAGAGGAGACAGATTATATCGACACCTTCAACAATTTTCTTGACGGATACGCATATTTAATCGAGAAGGAGAATGAAAATTATACCTTCGTATTCGATGGAACAGATGAGCGCTCGTACACCTTGATTGTATCGGCATCAAAGGACGAGTGCGAGTGGGACAGATTCATGAATATTGAGGCATAGAGTATGCATGGTGCATTTTTAGACAAGTCCAAGATGCACCATGCATTTTTAAGCCCATCCTCTTTGATATCGTCTGTCACTATATCGGCAACAGCCTTGACTTCATCGCTGGAATTGCCCATGGCAACACCGACATCACAGTAGCGCAGCATATCAAAATCATTCTGACCATCGCCAAAGCCTATTGTATCAGCCTGACTCATGTGAAGAAACTCTACCACATCACGTATGCCGGTTGCCTTGTTGACACCGCGCAATGTAATCTCACCGCTGTAAGGTTCAGGCTCTTTAAAGCTGCTCAGGGTTACTACAAATTCATCGCCGAGGAGCTTTCTTAAATCATCAATGTGGTAGTTGCAATTGCAGTAGATGGTGCTTTCAACATCAGCGTATCGATTAGAAAAGCCTGATAATTCATCATCAATCACGATATCCTTAAATGTCGGGTTGTCCTGTATTACATGCATGTCAAACTGCTTTGAGAATGCTGATATGAATTTGTCGGCCCACTTGTGGTTGGTGATGCTTTTATCCTTTGTCTGGAAGATAAGTCCTGTGTTGTTGTCGCCAACAGTGTCAAGAACCTTCTGTAACAGATTCTGCCCATAGACATGATGTGCAATTACCTTATCACCCACAGTGACATAGCCGCCGGCAGCAGCCACCACACCGTCAAAATCAAAGGCTTTTAATGATGGATAAATCTGATTGTAACTACGTCCTGTGCAAAGAAAAATCATGTGACCGTTTTGTTTTGCGTTTATTAGAGCATCAGCGGTTGATGGGCTCATGGTGCTCTTGCCGAAATCAACGAGAGTGCCGTCTATATCAAAAAATAATAGTTTTTTCATAAGTGTTACCTGCCTTATTATTAATTACATATACCAAATATACTCTACAATACGAATTCAATAAAGGCAATAGGGAATAGCCTAAATTTATTTAATAATTGTTGCAAAAGAAGGCTCTGTTATAACCACAATTAAGAAAAACTATAATATATTCCTATACTTTATTTTCTTAAGTTTTGGCTATGATGGGTTGAAATAATAAATTTATTGTGTTATAACGTTAAACAACAAAAAAACAATAAATGCGTTGAAGGAGACTTGGATCACCAGACACCGACAGGAATACAGCGTCACCGACTGAGAGCGCTGTTTGGAAGAGCTGATTGCAGGAACACTACCGGAGCAGATCTGTTGAACGATTGATATGGTTTATTGCATAGATAGGTTTATCGTATGTGAATTAAACTTTTTATATATCAAAAGTAGGCAGATACGATTCATCCACGTTACGGATAAGAGTGGAGAAACAGGAACAGTCCTTTTTCTCAAAGCGGGTGGTACCGCGGAATATTTTTAGAATTTTCGCCCCGGAGCATTTCATTAATTTGATATGCTCCGGGGCTTTTTGGCGTATATAGCCAGTTTCGACAGAGGCACATAGCAATTCGTGGGCTATATACAATACTACATAAATTTATATTCCGTCCCGCTTAAAAAATCAAAGGAGCACAAAAATATGGAATTCTTAACAGGAGCAGTTCAAAAGGAAGACCTCGGTATCGCAGAAATTCTTGCAGGCGACTACGAGGGCAAAAACATCAAAGTAAAGGGTGCGATTCACACCATAAGAGATATGGGTGAGGTTGCATTCATCGTCTTAAGACGCAGGGACGGACTCGTACAGTGTGTATACGAGCCGGGCAAATCCCAGTTTAGCGTCGATGATCTAAGGAAGCAGATACCGTGGAGGTATGCGGCACATACAAGAGTGATGACCGTTCTCCAAACGGCTTCGAGCTTCGTCTTGACACTATCACAATTTTATCTGAGCCGGCGGAGCCTATGCCGCTTCAGATCAATAAATGGAAACTGAATACTTCGCTTGAGGCAAAGCTCAATAACAGGGCAGTGGCACTCAGAAATCCAAGAGAGCGTGCTACGTTCCGTATACAGGAGGGTATCACAAGGGGCTTTAGGGATTTCCTTTATAACAATGGATTTACAGAGATTCATACGCCAAAGCTTGGTGCAAAGTCAGCCGAGGGAGGCGCCAACCTCTTCAAGCTTGAATATTTCCACAGACCGGCTATATTACAGCAGAGCCCGCAGTTTTACAAGCAGATGATGGTAGGTGTCTTTGACAGGGTATTTGAGACTGCACCTGTTTTCAGAGCAGAAAAGCACAATACAAAGAGACATCTGAATGAGTATACATCACTCGATTTCGAGATGGGCTACATTGACGGCTTCGAGGATATCATGGAGATGGAGACCGGCTTTTTGCAGTACACCATGGAGCTTTTAAAGACCTCATACGCCAAGGAGCTTGAGCTTTTAAAGATTAAGCTGCCTGATGTGACAAGCATACCAAGAGTCAGATTTGACGAGGCAAAGCAGCGTGTCGCAGAAAAATATAACAGACAGTTCAGAAACCCATTCGACTTAGAGCCGGAGGAGGAGGTACTTATCGGACAGTACTTCAAGGAAGAGTATGGCAGTGATTTTGTATTTGTCACACATTATCCTTCAAAGAAGAGACCGTTTTATGCCATGGATGATCCGGCAGACGAGACATACACCTTAAGCTTTGACCTGCTTTTCAGAGGTCTTGAAATCACAACAGGTGGCCAGCGAATCCACGACTACAATAAGCTTATGGAAAAAATCGCAAAGCGTGGCATGGAGACAGAGGGTATGGAGAGCTATCTTTCAGCTTTTAAGCACGGCATGCCGCCACATGGAGGTCTTGGAATAGGACTTGAGAGACTTACAATGCAGCTTATCGGAGAAGACAATGTGCGTGAGGCAACACTGTTTCCTCGTGATCTCAGCAGATTGGAGCCATAGAATTTAGCTTCTGGGGTTGTGGTGGGTGCGCTGTAAGGCCTTGAGGTTGCATGTGTGTATATATTTTGTTCAGAAAATTTTTAAGCTTGTTCCGACATTTCCTGCGGATAGGTTATTGTCAGGATGTATGCTGAGAGGTATTACAGGCTGTGAACGTCGGAACTGTTAAAAATTTGTCTTCGCAATATATATGCACCCCATGCTTTGCAGGGTGTTGAGGCGCACCCGGGCAGATATTGGTACATCCCAAGTAAAAATTAAAATATCAGGAAAGAGAGAAGGATATCGTATGAATCATATAGGAACAAGAGAAATCGCCACAGAGCGGCTTACTCTTCGAAGATTTGAAATAGAAGATGCCGAGAACATGTTTTACAACTGGGCGAATGACCCGGAAGTGACAAAATATCTTACATGGCCGGCGCATGAGAGTGTTGATACTACAGAGACTATTTTAAAAGAATGGATATCTAAGTATGACGAAAAAGATTTTTATCAGTGGGCTATTGAGCTTAATGATCTCGAGCAGCCTATCGGAACTATAAGTGCAATTAAAACTGATGAGAGAGTTGAGTCGGTTGAAATCGGTTATTGTATCGGAAAGCGTTTTTGGAATAACGGTTATATGACAGAGGCACTCACAGCTATCATCAGATTTTTCATTAATGAGGTTGGTGCCGGACGTGTATGGGCCAGACATGATACTGAAAATCCAAATTCAGGCAAGGTGATGGCTGCCGCAGGCATGGATTATGAGGGTACTTTACGCCATGCAGGCTTCAACAATCAGGGTATATGCGATGAAGCGGTATATGCAAAGGTCAGAAGTGCTGCGCTTGACGAGGAGCCTGATGAGGAGACTCCTGAGCAGCAGGCTGTTACCACAAAGGTGATGGGCGAGGATGGAGTCATGAGAAATGTAATCTCTGACGAGACTATGGAGTATGTCGGAATCCTTGCAAAGCTTGAGCTTTCACCGGAGGAGGCGAGAGGCTGCCAAGAAGGATATGGCAGATATGCTTGATTATATCGACAAGCTCGAGGAGCTTGATACTTCGGGAATTGAGCCTATGAGCCACGTATTCCCTGTAAACAATGTATTCAGAGATGATGTTGTCATAAACGGTGACGGAAGTGAAGCTACACTTGCCAATGCACCGGTCAAGAAGGACGGCGGATTCAAGGTACCAAAGACAATCGGCGAATAACGGCAAGGAGGAGAAAAATGGATTTAATGTCTTTAACTGCCGTGGAACTCGGCAAGAAAATACAGGCAAAGGAAGTTACAGTGGAAGAGGCTGTAAAGGCTGCCATTGCTTCTATAAAAGCAAAAGAAGAAAAGATAAACAGCTTTGTCACAATAGACGAAGAGGGTGCACTTAAAAAAGCAGCAGAGGTTCAGGCAAAAATTGATGCGGGAGAGCTAAAAGGAGCGCTTGCGGGTGTGCCTGTAGCCATAAAGGATAACATGTGTACAGAAGGGCTTCTCACCACATGTTCATCAAAGATACTCTACAATTTCATCCCGACCTACACAGCGGAGGCTGTTAAGCGCCTTGAGGATGCAGGCTGTGTCATCGTTGGAAAAACCAACATGGATGAGTTTGCCATGGGAAGCACCACAGAGACATCTGCCTTTGGAGCAACCAAAAACCCATGGAATACAGAGCACGTACCGGGCGGTTCATCAGGCGGAAGCTGTGCAGCAGTTGCAGCAGAGGAGGTACCATTTGCACTCGGTTCAGATACAGGCGGATCAATCAGACAGCCAAGCTCCTTCTGTGGTGTGACAGGAATCAAGCCAACCTACGGCACAGTTTCACGATATGGACTCATTGCCTATGCTCATCGCTTGACCAGATTGGACCTATCGCAAAGGATGTCACAGACTGTGCTACTATACTTGAGGCAATCGCTTCATATGATAAGAAGGATTCGACGTCAGTAAACAGAGACGATTTGAAGTTTACAGAGGCGCTTGTCGATGACGTGAAGGGTATGAAGATCGGTATTCCAAAGGATTATCTCGGAGATGGACTTGACCCGGAGGTGAAATCGGCAATCCTTGCAGCGGCAGATGAATTAAAGAAAAAAAGTGCTGTTGTGGAGGAATTTGACCTCGGACTTGTAGAGTATGCCATCCCGGCTTACTATGTAATCGCCTGTGCTGAGGCAAGCTCAAACCTTGCCAGATTTGACGGTGTCAAATACGGATACCGTACAAAGGAGTACACAGACCTTCACAACATGTACAAGAAATCGCGTTCTGAGGGCTTTGGACCTGAGGTAAAGAGAAGAATCATGCTCGGCTCCTTCGTGCTTTCATCAGGATATTATGATGCATATTACTTAAAGGCATTAAGGGTAAAAGCACTTATCAAAAAAGCCTTTGATGATGCCTTTGCCAAATATGATGTGATACTCGGACCGGCAGCACCTACCACAGCTCCAAAGCTTGGAGAGAGCTTAAGTGATCCAATCCAGATGTACCTCGGTGATATCTACACCATATCTGTAAACCTTGCAGGACTTCCGGGAATATCGCTTCCGTGCGGCATGGACAAAAACGGACTTCCAATCGGATTACAGCTCATCGGAGACTGTTTTAAGGAGAAGAATATCATCCGTGCAGCCTACAGCTTTGAAAAAACAAGAAACCATCCGCGCAGCACTATTGCGGAGGAATACAGTAACAAAAATGCAGCAGACACCAATAAATCTGCCGGTGCACAGTAGGAAGGAGGCAAAAAGGATATGAAAAACTATGAGACAGTCATCGGACTTGAGGTCCATGTAGAGTTAGCTACAAAAACAAAGATCTTTTGCGCCTGCTCCACAGCATTCGGAGGCGCACCAAATACACATACATGCCCTGTCTGCACAGGACAGCCCGGCTCACTTCCGGTTTTAAACAAGCAGGTTGTAGAGTACGCAGTGGCAGTAGGACTTGCCACAAACTGTACTATCACACAGTACAGCAAATTTGACAGAAAAAATTATTTTTACCCTGATAACCCACAGAACTATCAGATATCACAGCTTTATCTGCCAATCTGCCGCAACGGTTCAGTGGAGATTGAGACAGCAAACGGAAAGAAAAACGTCAGAATCCATGAAATCCACATGGAGGAGGATGCCGGAAAGCTCGTACATGACGAGTGGGAGGATGTATCTATTGTAGATTACAACCGTTCCGGAGTACCTCTTATAGAGATAGTATCAGAGCCTGATATGCGCTCCGCTGAGGAGGTTATCGCATACCTTGAGACTCTGCGTCAGACCATCCAGTATCTCGGAGCATCTGACTGTAAATTGAATGAGGGCTCAATGCGTGCCGATGTCAACATCTCAGTCAGAGAGGTAGGCGCAAAGAAGTTTGGTACACGTACGGAGATGAAAAACCTTAACTCCTTCAAGGCTATCGCACATGCCATCGAGGGCGAGCGTGAGCGTCAGATAGAGCTTCTTGAGATGGGCAGAAAGGTAGTACAGGAGACACGTAGATGGGATGACAACAAGGAATCATCACATGCCATGCGTTCAAAAGAGGATGCACAGGACTACAGATATTTCCCTGAGCCTGACCTCGTGCCAATCGTCGTATCCGATGAATGGATTGCACAGATAAAGGCAAAGCAGCCTGAGCTTTGTCCACAGAAGCTTGCACGCTACAAGAAGGAATACGACATCCCTGAGTATGATGCAAAGATTCTCACAGAGTCAAAGCATATGGCAGACATATTTGAGGCTGCCACAAAGCTCTGCGGCAAGCCGAAGAAGGTTTCAAACTGGCTGATGGTTGAGACAATGCGACTGTTAAAGGATAATGATATGGATGCAGATGCGATAAAATTCTCACCTGTAAACCTTGCAAAGCTTGTAGATCTGGTGGATGCAGGCACGATCAACTCATCTGTTGCCAAGGAAGTATTTGAGAAAATATTCTCGGATGATATCGATCCTGAGCAGTATGTCGAGGAGAACGGTCTTAAGAGCATGAATGATGAGGGTGAGCTTAAAGCCACAATCCAGGCTGTCATCGATGCAAATCCACAGGCAGTGGAGGATTATCACAATGGCAAGAAGAAAGCTATCGGAGCACTTGTAGGTCAGACTATGAAGGCCACAAAGGGCAAGGCAAATCCTGCTGTTGTCAATAAGCTTCTTATGGAGCTGTTATAATTGGATAGATATTAAGAAAAAGGATCCGGCAGGTCTTTTGATCTGTCGGTTCTTTTTTTCAAAAGCGCCTCAGCTTGCTTGCACGCATTTATTCAGTAGTGTATAATAGTTAAATGGCTGATAAAGCAGCCAAATGATACAAAGGCGGTAATTCACCTATGAATAATGATGATTTCAAGGAAGTACCTGACAATATTCAGGATAATAATGAAGAAACTACAAATAACATAGATAATACAAACGATAACAAGTCAAACGACTATGAGGATGTCTGCTATATCTGCCGCAGACCGGAGAGCGTGGCAGGCAAGATGATACATATCCAGCCGAACCTGTGCATCTGCAACGATTGTATGCAAAAGACCTTTGACTCCATGAGCAACGGTAATTTTGGCAACCTCGGAAATCTGGGAAATATAAGCAATATGGATTTTGGCAATATGCCCAATATCAGCATGATAAATTTGTCAGATCTGACAGGAGCATACCAAACAGCCAGAAGCTTAAGAAGAAAAAACCAAAGGAAGAGAAAAAGGTCGAGCCGATTCTTGACATTCACTCAATTCCTGCACCGCATAGGATTAAGGCGAGTCTTGATGATTATGTGGTAGGTCAGGAGCATGCAAAGAAGGTCATGTCGGTTGCAGTATATAACCACTACAAGCGTGTCATGGCTGACAATAAGCATAAGGCGCAGGAAGAGAATACCACTGCAAAGCAGGCTTCAAATAAATATGATGGTGTGGAGATTGAGAAATCAAATATGCTCATGATCGGACCTACAGGTTCAGGAAAGACATATCTCGTAAAGACTCTTGCAAAGCTTTTAGATGTGCCACTTGCCATAACAGATGCCACATCACTTACTGAGGCCGGATATATCGGTGACGATATCGAAAGTGTGGTAAGTAAGCTTCTTGCGGCTGCAGATAATGACGTGGAGAGAGCTGAGCACGGTATCATTTTTATAGATGAGATAGACAAGCTTGCAAAGAAGAGAAATGCCAACCAGCGTGATGTAAGCGGAGAGTCAGTGCAGCAGGGTATGCTTAAGCTTTTAGAGGGCTCAGAGGTTGAGGTGCCGGTTGGTGCCAGCAGCAAGAATGCCATGGTTCCGATGACCACAGTTGACACGAGAAATATTCTCTTTATATGCGGAGGTGCTTTCCCGGGTCTTGAGGATATCATAAAGGAGCGCCTGAACAAGGAGGCTTCTATAGGCTTCAAGGCTGATTTAAAGGACAAGTATGATGGGGATGAGAACCTGCTCATGCAGGCAACTGTTGATGATATCCGCAAATTCGGAATGATTCCTGAGTTTATCGGACGACTTCCAATCATGTTCTCGCTTGAGGCGCTCACCGAGGATATGCTTGTAAAGATATTGAAGGAGCCAAAGAATGCCATAATCAAGCAGTATCAGAAGCTTCTTGAGATGGATGAGGTAAGGCTTGAGTTCGACGACGATGCGCTTTATGCCATCGCCAAGATGGCAAAGGAGAAGAAGGTCGGAGCCAGAGCCCTTCGTGCGATTATAGAGGATTTCATGCTCGATATCATGTATGAGATACCAAAGGATGACAATATCGGCACGGTTACAATCACTAAGGACTATGTGGAGAAGAAGGGCGGTCCACTCATTCAGATGAGAGGTACACCTGAGCTTGCAGACAGTCAGCACGTTTAATTGTTAAATGATTATGAAATTGTGAATTGGCTGTAAATGATGCAACCAGGCTATGCGTAATGAATCTATGTGTAGTCTGTAATGATTTATAAACGTTCATATATCAAGAGGAATTGGAAAAATGAAAATTATCCACTGTGCAGACCTGCATCTGGATTCGAAGATGACCTCGAATCTGTCAAAGGAGCAGGCAAAAGAGAGAAAAATGGAAATACTGCGTACATATTCAAGGATGATAGAGTACGCCAAAAATAACGAGGTAAAGGCGATTATCATAGCAGGCGATTTATTTGATACGAGAAATGTGTCAGCGACTGCCAGAAATCTGGTAAAGGATTCGATTACGTCAAATCCGGATATTGATTTCTATTATCTTAAGGGTAATCACGACTCGGACAATTTCATATCGAAGCTCGATGAAATCCCTGACAACCTTAAGCTTTTTTCTAATCAGTGGACCTCATACAGCTATGGAAATATCACAATAACAGGTCTTGAGATAGACAAGTCTAACCAGGCTGTTATGTACAATTCTCTTGTGCTCGACAATGACAATTACAACGTTGTCACTCTCCACGGACAGCTCGGTGATGAGATTTCCACAGGCGACCTTAAGAATAAGGGCATTGATTATCTCGCGCTCGGTCATGTGCATGAGTATCAGAGCGGACAGCTTGACAACCGTGGCATGTACTGCTACAGCGGCTGCTTAGAGGGAAGAGGCTTTGATGAGTGTGGACAAAAGGCTTTGTGGTGCTTGATATAGATGATGAGAAGCTCACGGCAGGCTTTAGCTTTGTACCGTTTGCGTACAGGAGCCTCTACACGCTGTATGTGGATGTGACAGGAGCCATGACAACACAGGATGTGGCTGTGAAGATGGAAAAAGCCATTTCGGACAGTGAATATTCATCGAGAAGCATGGTAAAGTTCGTGCTTGTAGGTGAGGTGGACGTGGATTGTGAGATAAACACAGATTTCCTCAAGGATATGTTCGAGGAATATTTCTACTATGAAAAGGTGTATGATGAGACAAGACTTCTCATCAATTACAGTGAATACGAAAAGGATGCATCACTTAAGGGTGAGTTCATACGGATGGTGCTTGGCTCAGATATGACCGATGAGCAGAAGTCTGAGGTTATCAGGTGTGGTATATCGGCGCTTAGCGGGGAGGAGATTTAGAAATTGAAATTAATAGCTTGTCACATAAACAACTTCGGAAAGCTGTCCGATCTTAATATCAATTTCAATGATGGAGTCAATGTCATAAACCAGCCAAACGGCTGGGGAAAGAGTACACTTGCGGCTTTTTTGAAGGCTATGCTGTACGGCTTTGATACGAAAAAGGAGCCGGGCGCCTTTGAGAGGGAAAGAAAGCTCTATAAGCCATGGCAAGGCGGCACTTATGGTGGAGAGCTTGATTTTGAGGCCGATGGAGTGGAGTACAGACTTGTAAGGACCTTTGGACTTACAGAAAAGCAGGATGATTTTCATTTGTACAGGCTTGCAACCATGGTTGAGTGTGATGATTTTTCACCACTGCTTGGAGAGGAGCTTTTTGACCTCGACCGCAGCTCGTTCAAGAGAACGATATACATAGCGCAGGCAGACTGCATGTTTTCGTCTTCAGACAGCATCAGCGCAAAGCTTGGCAATATGGCGGAAAATACAAATGACATCAACAACTTCGAGTCGGCGACAGCGGACATTAAGGATATGATGAACAAGATGTCACCAAACCGTATCACTGGCTCCATCAAAAAGCGTGTAAATACACTCACAGCCTTGGAACAGGAGCTTAAGAAGTATCAGCCGCGGATGAGGCGGCAGCACAGCTTTCACAGAAAATAGATGAGAAAACTGCCCAGAAGAAGGAGCTTACAGGTATCAGAGCCGAGTACGGCAGGGCGCTTCAGGTGGCATCTGAGGACAGCAGAAAGCAGGCACTTCGTGAAAACTACGAGCAGCTTTGTGCCGTTGCAAAGGAGAAAGAGAGCATTTACAATGCTGCATCGGCAGTCTTTGGAGAAAAAGCACCGGATGAGGCAGAGCTTTTGGAAAAGACAAAGCAGGCCGGAGAGCTTGAAGCTTAAAGCTGTGGAAGATAATCTGAGCTTTACGCCTGAGGAGGAGCAGTATTTAGATACACTTTCAGGTATGTTTAAGGATGGTGTGCCATCTGATGATGGTCTTGATGAGATGCAAAAGAAGATAGCAAACATCCAAAGCGTCAAGAATGAGTACAGCCACATGGAGCTCAAGCTCTCGCAGATGACCTCACTTGCAAAGATGGCAGATGATGAGGAGGAGCCGGAGACCCCTGATAAGACTAAGCTTGTACCTGCAGGTATTGTGCTTATGGTTATCGGTCTTTTGGCAGCGGCTGTTGCCACGGTATTCAGTCTGAATGAGAAGTACAATGTGAAGGAAATCATGTTTCTTGTGGTAGGCATAGCTGGAGTTGCTATGGCGCTTTGCGGTGTTGTCATGATGGTCTATGGAATCCGTCTGAACAACAAAAAGCAGAGAGCATACATCAGGCTTATGGCTGAGCGTGAGGAAAATATAAAGCAGAAGGAGATACCGATTCAGGAATTAAAGGAGCAGCTTGAGCAGATTCAAAGCGGCATTACATCAATGGAGCATGAGGTATCGCAGTTTTTTGACAGCTTTTCGATTGAAGCAGATGAATCGCAGTATCAGGAGAAGCTTTATGAGCTTCGAACAAAGGCTCATGACTACAGTCGTTTCAACGAGCAGATAGGAAAGCGCGCCAAGACAAAGGCTGACTATGAGAAGGCAAAGGCTTCGCTTGATGAGTATTTAAGTTTCTACGGATATGACAGTGCTGCAGAATATACACAGACACTTTCACAGATGAAAAAGCAGCTCGCAGAGGCCGGCTTTGCAAAGGAAAATATGGACAGTGCTCTTCAGAAGAAAGCGCAGTTTGAGAATGACAACGATATGGACAAGCTTCTTGCACCAAATGAGTGTCCGTATACACTTGATGAGCTCAATGAGATGATTTCAAAGGTCGAAGGCAGCCTCGATGAAATCAGGGCATCCTTAGTGCAGTACGGCAGACAGATGGATGATCTGCAGGAGCAGCTTGATATGAGGGATGAAAAGGAGCAGGAGTATCGCAACTGTAAGCAGATACAGGCTGAGGAAAAGCATAAGTACGAGATACTTGGGCTTACATCAGACTATCTGACCAGGGCAAGAGAGCAGTTTACTGCCAGATACATGGCGCCTATTTCCAATGGCTTCCAGAAGTACTTCGGTATCCTGACAGAAAATACAGACAGAGACTGGCAGGTGGATGCCAATATTTCAATAAGGATGAAGGAGCAGGGGCAGCTTCGCGATGTGAGAACCATGTCGGCAGGCTACAAGGACCTGATAGGCATATGTATGCGTTTTGCGCTTGTTGATGCGATGTATCCGGGCGAGAAGCCGTTCCTCATACTTGACGATCCGTTTGTGAATCTGGATGATGAGAAGCTTGCTCGAGGCAGAAGGCTGCTTGCGGTGCTTTCGCAGGATTACCAGGTGATTTATTTTACATGTCATGGAAGCCGCGAGTAAATTTTGGTCGAAGCTTTGTTTATATTAATTGATAAATATGGTAGCATATTTTTATTTATAGAATATAATTATATGAGGGTCAAAATATCTTTTGACCCTCATATCTAAATATTATATCATATGAGGTAAAATATGCAGTTCATAGTATCAAAAAAGGAGTTCATTCCACCGGTAATAGCTCCTGATATCATAGAGACATTGGGCGATGATTACGAGATATGGACATATGAGGATTACGAAAGACTCCCACCACTTCTGGTGGGAGTTTATTCGTATTCGGCTATTCCAAAGTGTCTTGCTCCTTTATCCACGCAGGGACTTGTAAAGAGCGGTGTGTTCAGGCTTCAAAGGGAGTTTATTCCGGGACTATACGGAATGGTGTGTATGTGGTGGTTATTGACACAGGGGAGCGTGTTATTATAATGTCAAGTTAGTAAGAACCCAATAAAATCAAGGGTTCCCGCTGATTTAGTCCTACGAAAAAATGCCAAAGTAATGGTTATTTTGAGTAGGATGAGCTCATTTTTATCTTCAAAAAAGAATACTTGCATTTATATAACACAAGGTATATTTGACCATTGGCATAGGTTTTTTATACCCTGAACAACTGAATATTGCAAATTTAGATAGGACTAAATTAGCTTTTGACCAAAGTATTGGTAGTAGTGTTTGCTACTCTTTGGACGGCTGACTTAGTCCTACTTTTTTGCCCGGAAGAGGAGGATATGGCTAGCAATGACAAAGCGAGAGTTAATTCAGTTCATGGACGAGCTGGTGGAATTAGCCAGCGAGGAAAATAAGACAAAAGCAATATTGGTGAAAGAAAAGTTTATCAATGACTTTGAGAAAAGTTATGAGTATGAAAAGGAGGTTCAGACAGAGGTTACAAAACTGCCGCCTTACTATATAGCAGCAATGCCGGATGATGTGCAAAGAGAGATTAGAGAAAAAGTAATCACTGCACTGACAGAGGTAGGAGCGTGTACCCCGGAAAATATCGAAACAGCCATGTGTTCCAAAATCTATGACATTGAAGATTTGATAGATATTAGGGAATATGTCAGACAAATGGAGGAGGAACAGCGAAAGAAGGCAGAGCAGAAAAGGGGGAACAAACGATGATAAAAGCAGGGATTGGTATAGGAATTGTTTTGATTTGGGTTACATTCTTTTCACTTATCAAGGCAGCAGGTATGGCAGACAGAAGATAGAGGAAATACAGAGGTTTACCGCCGAGAGAGAGGCAGGTGGCGCTTGTGGAAATTAACGTAAAAGTACAGAAGTCGCCCAAGCGACGGATATTGTTGTAGCAGAGGCTAAGCTGGAGAGAGACTTAAAGAGCTGTATGCGGTGCAGATTCTTTCATGGGAACAACCGCCAGTGTATTTTGAAGAAATGTGTTAAGGAAGAAAAGAAACAGCCGGAAATAACGGAGAAAGAAAAGCAGAGTAAATGCTTTGGATGTCCTTATCCTCATTTGGAAGGGTACTGCTTTCCCTGTATGAGAGATGTTTTAGGACTTCTTAAAAGAAACCAGTAAATGAACAGGAGGAAAAGAAAGATGGATAGACATATTGAGGTTATCGGCGTGGATCATGGATGGTCAATGATGAAAACAATCTCTCAGGTATTTGTCACAGGTGTTAAGGAGATTACAACAACTCCGGCACTTTTCGGTGATGTACTTGAGTATGAAGGAAAGTTCTATAAGGTTGGAACTGTAAGGCAGGAAGTAAAGGATACAAAGGTCGAAGATGACAGCTTTTATCTTCTCACTCTTGCAGCAGTTGCTAAGGAACTTAAAA
>ENA-OQCP01000010-OQCP01000010.1-human-gut-metagenome-genome-assembly--contig:-NODE-10-length-67565-cov-2.871986_pt1 | contig 67565 bp, 78 predicted proteins | sample MGYA00242760_ERZ504583 | MGnify/ENA primary metagenome ERZ504583 (study PRJEB26092, sample SAMD00036308) | human gut metagenome | host: Homo sapiens | study: EMG produced TPA metagenomics assembly of...
CTGGGTTGCTGTGATAACCGGTTTGTATTTATGATTGCATTTTTTCAATGATGATTTTCTGTACATGCGGTACCTGGCACGCCGGAATCTCTACACCAAGGTCTCCCCTTGCAACCATCACACCATCTGCCGCATCGATGATGCTGTCGATGTTCTGCACACCCTCCGCATTTTCGATTTTGGCAATGATATCAATATGCTCTCCTCCGTTTGCCACAAGAAACTCACGGATTTCGTTAATTGCCTCTGCATTTCGGATAAAAGAAGCCGCTACAAAATCAATATCCTGTTCAATACCAAAGAGAAGATCTCCTTTGTCTTTCTCCGTGAGGTTCGGAAGATTGATCGAAACGTTTGGTACATTCACACCCTTCTTTTCTCCGAGCTCGCCGCCGTTTACTACGGTACAGACAATTTCCGGTGCATTTACTTTTTCTACGCGCAGGCCGATCAGACCATCATCGATCAGTATTGTGTCTCCCTCTTTGATATCTTCCGTAAGGCCTGTGTAGCTGACAGAACAGTGATTTTCATCTCCGGTCTCCTGAACGGTTGTCAGGGTGAAGGTCTGTCCGGTTACCAGATTTACTTTTTTGCCATCTTTCAAAACGCCGGTACGGATTTCCGGTCCTTTGGTATCCAGAAAGGATTGCCACAGGAGTTTTCAGCTCTTTTCGAAGCTCTTCAGCATATCCATACGCATTTTCTGCTCATCGTGGTCTCCATGAGAAAAATTAAAACGAGCAACATCCATTCCGGTTTCAATCAGTTTTTTCATCAGGTCACGGGAGTTGGTATTTGGCCCCATGGTGCAGACAATTTTCGTTCTTCTCATACTTTCTCTCCTTCTTTATTTTACATGTTCATGCGTAAACAGGTGATCCTGGCAGTATTCATAATTTCCGTTGCATCTGGAGCAGAAACGGAACTCCAGATTCGGATCATCCTTTTCAGTCCGCCCGCAAATCGCACATTTGTGTTTTGTGATTCCATTTGGATTGCGGTATTCGGCTTCTCCTCTTGATACGGCTTTTTTAAATTCTTTCCTGCGTCTGTTCTGCCGGAAAGAGTTATGTTTTCCCTTTCTTGTCATCAGGAAAAACACCAGGACGTTTGCAGGGAACACAAAATAACAACACATCCTGCCCAGTTTCCGCTCAGAATGCTGGTAATCATGCTATAAGCAAGAAGTGCTACGTCAAGATACGCCAGCCATTTGATCTTGATCGGGATAATAAAGTACAAAAGCACCTGCATATCCGGAAAACTGATCGCAAAGCCAAGAAAAATAGAAAGGCTGATATAATAGGTGCTGAATGCAGTTCCCATCAGCGCCGGATACCCCTTCACTGCGTACTCGATTCCATACAGCAGGAAGGAACCGAGGATCGTCATCAGAATACCCGAAAAGATATAAACGTTATATTTGAAATCTCCCCAGGCTCTTTCAAGACTCGTTCCGATTGAGTAGTAGAAAAACAGCATAATAATCGTAAAGATGTCGAGACTGCTCGGCGGAATCAGAATCCAGCTCACCAGACGCCAGATCTGGCCATGCAGAATATAGTATGGTTCCAGCGTCAGATACTGTCTCATGATGGAGCCGCAAGCGCAATGATATATCCCGCAATGTACGTTACGATAATGTACATCGTCAGATGGCTTAATGCATATCTCCCATATTTTCGCTCCATTTTGTCTAAAAAATTCATGCACACTCTTCCTTTTTGTTTGTTTTATTTCACCGGCTTTCACTGCCCGAAAATACATTCTCATTATACGTGCTGCCTTTTCGTTTGTCAAACGGTATAACGGTGAATTTCGTCTCTGAAAAAGAGCTTTACGAATGTTTTACTTTCCGGTATAATTTATTAGAAATCTTTTCCAGTTATTTTATAAATATACGAAAAAATTCAGGAGGACTTTATATATGGCAGGATCATCATTTGGTACCATCTTCAGACTGACCACCTGGGGAGAGTCTCATGGAAAAGGCGTGGGCGTTGTTGTGGACGGAGTGCCGGCCGGCCTTTCGCTTTCCGAGGAGGATATTCAGGTTTACCTCGACCGCAGGAAGCCGGGACAGAACCGCTTTACCACAAAACGGAAAGAATCCGATACCGTTCAGATTTTATCCGGCACTTTCGAAGGAAAAACGACCGGTACCCCGATTTCCATGGTGGTATGGAATGAGGATCAGCATTCCAAAGATTACAGCGACATTGCTTCCTATTACAGACCGGGCCACGCCGACTATACGTTTGATGCAAAATACGGTTTCCGCGACTACCGCGGCGGCGGACGCTCCTCAGGACGCGAGACGATCGCACGCGTGGCTGCAGGTGCCATTGCCTTAAAAATGCTCTCTGAGCTTGGCATCACCGTTTCCGCCTACACCCGCTCCATCGGTGACGTGGAAATCCAGTCTTTTGATGCCGTTGAAATCGCGAATAACGCTCTGAATATGCCGGATGCAGAGGCTGCCGAAAAGGCTTCCGAGCTTTTAACAAAAGTCATGGCGGAAAAAAATTCCGTCGGCGGTGTGGTCGAATGTGTCGTTCACCATATGCCGGCCGGTGTCGGCGATCCGGTGTTTGAAAAGCTCGATGCCAACCTTGCAAAAGCACTCGTCTCCATCGGCGCCGTAAAAGGCGTGGAAATCGGAGACGGTTTCTCGGTCTGCACAGCTACCGGGCTTACCAATAACGATGCCTTCCATGTAAATGCGGACGGCTCCATTGTCAAGCTGACCAACCACGCCGGCGGTATTTTAGGCGGTATCAGCGACGGAAGCGATATCGTTGTCCGGGCTGGTTTCAAACCGACCCCGTCCGTTGCTGCTTCCCAGCAGACCATCAACAAAGATGGTGAAAACATTGCCATCGAAATCAAAGGCCGCCACGACCCGATCGTCGTTGCACGCGCCGTTGTTGTCGTGGAATGCATGACCGCTCTTGTCCTGGCGGACGCACTGCTCGTCGGCATGAGCGCCAAACTGGACAATGTAAAGAAAGTCTGGGCTTTGGACGAGAAATAAAGGCCGGACTGCTTCTTTCTGGCTTCAACACAAAAAATGCCTGCGGGATACAGTTCTTCCTGCAGGCATTTTTGTGTTATTTTTTAGTGAACGCCTTTTTTCGTAATCAGAATACAGTTCGGCGTCTCCACTTTCATCGGGCGGCCTTTCTGAACCAGCACGTTTTTCTCATAATCAACGGTAAATGTTGTGATCGTGTTGGACTCATGGTTTGCCACTGCGATATGTTTTCCGTCCGGGAACATTGCAATATCCTTTGGATATTCGCCGCTGATCGGAAGTGCAAACTTCTTCTCCAGGCAGCCGGTCTCCGGGTCGATATGGAACATTGCTACGGTATTGTCTCCGGCTGTAGAAGTAAACAGGTAGTGGTGATCCGGGGAAAGGCACATGCCGGATGCAGCGTCGTGCGCCTGGTCCACGTTCGCGGATGTGGTGCTGATCGACTGCAGTTTTTCAAATTCCGGTCCGTTTTCCGTATCACGGTAGCTGAATACATCGACTTTGTTCATCAGCTCGTAAATGACATACGCGTATTTTCCGGATTCACTGAAAACGATCTCTCTCGGACCGGATTCACGCTCACAGCGCAGGATATCCACCAGTTTCAGGCGGTCACGCTGTGTGTTCAGCTTGTACATTTTGATCTGGTCAATGCCGTTGTCGACTGCGCAGACATATTTGTTGTCCGGTGTAGGAACGACACAGCTGACATGCGGGCGGAAGTTACGCTCTGCCACACTGCCAAGCCCTTGTGGAACACGCCGTCCATCAGACTTCCGAGGCGGCCGTCCTTATGGGTATGTACAACGGTTACTTTTCCGTCATGATAGCCTGCCACGAACAGGTATCTTCCGGTTTTGTCCACCGACAGATAGCAGCCGCGCATGCCGTCGATGTCTACTTTGTTGATCGGGTCAGGTCTCCGTCATCCTCCACTGCAAACACTGCAACGCCTTCATCTGCAATCGAATACAGGTATTTGCCGTTTAAGGAACGGGCAATGTGGGAAGAGTTGTTGACCGGTATGACTTTTCGCTCTGTCAGAGTGCCTTCTTCTACATTTACATCATATAAATGAATACCAATGCTGCTTCCATGGGTATAAGTGCCTACATAGGCTACGTACTCATCCTTCATGTTGTTTTCATCCTTTCTGCCTTCTCGCACATCGTGTGAATTTTCTAAAAATATTTTAACACAATTTCCGCGCCACGACAACGAGGAAAACGGATTTTTGATATGTAAACGGTAACACTTTATTTTTAGACACAGGATATTCTCCTGCAGAGAATTTTTTAGATATTTCTATTGTTTTAGATTGTAAGAGTTGAGGTTTCCGCTGCATACCATTTTCATTTTCTACGCTCTCGTCAGACTGATTTCCTGACTCATCATTCCCTGCAGTTTCTTGATTGCGCGGCTGTACTGGCACTGCAGCGCCTGCTCGCTTTTCTTGCAGAATCCGCTGAGCTCTTTGTAGCTGAATCCATATGCTCTCCCCCAGAAAATGCGCTGATCCATCGGATTCAGGTTCTGGATGCAGTTCTGCATCACCATTCGTTCCTCAATCTCGGCTGTCGCGGCCGCCTCCCCTTCATTTCTGTTCTCTTTCTGATACTGTGTATAGGAAACTTCATTCTGATAATAATGTTTTCTGCGCTGATTCTTGATCTTGTTTTTTGCCACACAGAACAGCCATTTCGTCATCTCTTCTCCTTCGAGATCGGCAACGGTTTCAAATTTTACCACCAATACCTCCCATACATCGTTCAGCACATCCTTCGCCGTCTCCCGGTCATTGTTCAACTGACCGCAGATATAACGGAACAGCACATGACTGTTTTTCTCGAATATGATCTGAAAAAATCGTTCCTCCTCTTGTCTCATACACTTCTTTCTCCCTCCTGTTATTTCGCTGTCCTTCTCTTCCGGGCCCGTCATATATGTAATGTGTTGAGACTATCGAAATCTTTCGTTTTTTCAGAATATTTCTACTACTTGACCTTATTACTTTTGTTAATAAAGCAAAATATTGCGTTATAACTGCACCGCGGCGCATAATCAAATTTTTTCTTTCGAAACCAGAAATTACTGTTCTGACAAAAAAATTCCCGCAGAAAGGAGCTTTCTTCCTCTCTGCGGGAATCTTCTATTTTGGTTTTATTTTATTTAAAGTAAGCAACACCGGACTCAAAGATCTTCAGATCCTGCTCTCCGTAGATGTTGACTGCTACGCCGTTGTCGCGGCGCTCTGCGTGTGCCATCTTACCAAAGACACGGCCGTCCGGCTGGTGATACCCTCGATTCCGCAGTAGGAACCGTTGACATTCCAGTACTCGTCGTTGGTCAGGTTTCCGTTGACATCGCAGTAGCGGGTTGCAATCTGGCCGTTTGCCATCAGCTTGTCGATCCACTCTTTCGATGCTACGAAACGTCCCTCTCCGTGGGATGCCGGGTTGGTGTAAACACCGCCAAGCTCGGCGCTGCCAGCCATGGGGATTTGTTGGTCACAACCTTCGTGTAAACCATCTTGGAAATATGGCGTCCGATGGTGTTGAAGGTCAGAGTCGGGGAATCCTCCGTCTGTCCGAGAATCTCACCGTACGGAACGAGTCCCAGTTTGATCAGTGCCTGGAATCCGTTGCAGATACCAAGGGCAAGTCCGTCTCTCTCATTCAGCAGTTTGGTAACAGCTTCTTTGATCTTCGCATTCTGGAATGCGGTTGCAAAGAATTTTGCTGATCCATCCGGCTCATCACCTGCGGAGAATCCGCCAGGGAACATGATGATCTGCGCCCGGTTGATGGCTTTTTCAAAGGCATCGACAGAACCGCGGATGTCTTCTGCGGAAAGGTTGCTGAATACCTGAGTGATAACTTTTGCACCGGCACGCTCGAAAGCTCTGGTGCTGTCATACTCACAGTTCGTTCCCGGGAAGACCGGAATGAATACGGTCGGCTGTGCCAGCTTGTGGGAGCATACGTGGATGCTCTTTGCCTGATAGCAGCTGTCTGCAACAATTCCATTTTCGTCTGCTGCTGCCACATTCAGGGCATCTACCTCCGGAAGCTCTGCCCCGGATACGGTCTTGAATACTTTTTCCAGCGGTTTGTTCCATGCGGAAACGGCCTCGCGGATGGTGATTTCGGTGTCTTTATAGGAAAGAACCGGTTTGTCTGTCACTTCACCGATGACGGTGTAGGTGCTTGCCAGCTCTCCGACTTTTTCAGCCGGAACTTCGCAGATCAGATCTGCAATATATGGAGTAAAGAGATCTCTCTCGTCTACATTGTGCTCGATGGTTACGCCGAGAGCATTACCGAATGCCATCTTGGATACAGCTGCTGCGATACCCTGACGGTCTACGACATAAGCGGCTTTCACACGGCCGTTCTGCATATCCTCATGCAGTTTTCTGTAGGTTTCCATGACGCCTTCGTACTCTGGAAGCAGATGTGCGTCGACTGGAAGGTGGATCCACACGAGTTTGTCTCCTGTGTTTTTCAGCTTCCGGAGATACTACATCTTTTAATTTTGCAACGTCAACCGCGAAGGATACGAGTGTCGGCGGTACATCGATATGGTTGAAGGTACCGGACATACTGTCTTTTCCTCCGATAGACGGCAGGCCGTAGCCCATCTGTGCGTCGTATGCACCAAGAAGTGCTGCGAACGGCTGGCTCCAGCGGTGCGGATCCTCAGTCATTCTGCGGAAATATTCCTGGAAGGTGAAGCGGACTTTGCTGTAATCGCCGCCGACTGCCACGATGCGGGACAGGGACTCGGTTACGGCATAGACTGCTCCGTGATACGGGCTCCAGCTCGATACGTATGGATCAAAGCCGTAGCTCATCATGGTAACGGTGTTGGTTTTTCCATCCGGAACCGGCACTTTTGCAACCATGGCCTGAGTTTCAGTCAGCTGATATTTTCCACCGTACGGCATCAGCACGCTGGCTGCTCCGATGGAGGAGTCAAACATCTCGACAAGACCTTTCTGGGAGCATGCGTTGAGGTCTGACAGGGTGGACAGCCATTTTTCTTTCACGTCGGCAATGTCACCGCTTCTTTTTAACGGGGTGTCCTCTGCTTTGGGAATCTCTACGAAGACATCATTCTCCTGATGTGCTCCGTTGGTATCCAGGAATGCACGGGAAATATTGACAATCTCTTTTCCTCTCCAGGAGAGTACCAGACGCGGGTCCTCGGTTACGACTGCAACTTCGGTTGCCTCCAGGTTCTCTTCTGCGGCATATTTCAGGAACTGCTCACGGTCTTTCGGGTCGATGACAACGGCCATACGCTCCTGGGACTCGGAGATGGCGATCTCGGTTCCGTCGAGGCCGGCATATTTTTTCGGTACTTTGTCCAGATTGATCTTAAGGCCCGGTGCCAGCTCGCCGATGGCAACGGAAACTCCGCCTGCACCGAAGTCGTTGCATTTTTTAATCAGAAGGCTGACTTCCTCGCGGCGGAACAGTCTCTGCAGTTTACGCTCAGTCGGTGCGTTTCCTTTCTGTACCTCTGCACCGCAGGTCTCGATGGATTCTGTCGTATGTACTTTGGAGGAACCGGTTGCACCGCCGCAGCCGTCTCTTCCAGTACGGCCGCCGAGCAGGATGATGATATCGCCGGATCGGAATTTTCACGGACAACGGCACGGCGCGGTGCTGCTCCAAGGACAGCTCCGATCTCCATACGTTTTGCCACGTAGTCCGGATGGTAAACTTCTTTGACATAGCCGGTTGCAAGACCGATCTGGTTTCCGTAGGAGCTGTAGCCGTGTGCTGCTTCTCTTACGAGTTTTTTCTGCGGAAGTTTTCCTTCGAGTGTTTCACTCTGCGGACGGGTCGGATCTGCGGCTCCGGTCACACGCATTGCCTGATATACATAGGTTCTGCCAGAAAGCGGGTCACGGATTGCACCGCCAAGGCAGGTTGCTGCACCACCGAACGGCTCGATCTCGGTCGGGTGGTTGTGGGTCTCGTTTTTGAAGTTGATCAGCCACTCTTCGTCTTTTCCGTCTACATCTACCGGTACGACGATGGAGCATGCGTTGATTTCATCAGACTCTTCCTGATCTGCGAGTTTTCCTTCGGATTTCAGTTTTTTCATTGCCAGAAGGGCAAGGTCCATAAGGCAGATGAATTTGTCGTCACGGCCTTTGTAGAGTACCTCACGGTCGCTTAAGTAGCGGTCGTAGCTTTTTTCATCGGCCCGTAGTAGTCGCCTTCGCCGAAGGTCACGTTGGTAAGCTCGGTGGAGAAGGTGGTATGGCGGCAGTGATCGGACCAGTAGGTATCGAGTACGCGGATCTCGGTCATGGATGGATTGCGTTTTTCTTCGCCGCGGAAGTAGTTCTGGATATGCAGGAAGTCTTTGAAGGTCATGGCAAGGCCGAGGGAATCGTACAGGGCTTTTAATTCTGCCTCCGGCATGTCGATGAATCCGTCGAAGATTTTGACGTCTGCCGGCTCTTCAAATTTTGTCACGAGGGTTTCCGGTTTTTCAAGTCCTGTCTCTCTGGAGTCTACTGGATTGATGCAGTGTGCTTTGACTGCGTCAAACTGCTCATCAGTCATCTCTCCTTCGATAACATACGTAACGGCGGAGCGGATGATCGGCTGCTCGTCTTCTTTTAAGAACTGCACGCACTGTACGGCAGAATCGGCTCTCTGATCAAACTGTCCCGGAAGGAATTCTACGGAAAATACTCTCGCACCTTCTGCACGCGGGAAATCTTCCTGATAGCAGATATCAACCGGCGGCTCTGCAAAGACTACTTTACATGCTTTCTCATATGTCTCATCACTGATATTTTCTACATCGTACCGGATCAGCTCCCGTACGTTGGTTACGGTCTGGATGTTCAGATAGTGCTTGATTTCATGCTTCAGATCTTTCGCCTTAATCGCAAATTCCGGCTTTTTCTCCACATAAACGCGTCTGACTGTACTCATTTTTATCCTCCATTTGTCTGAATCATAGTCCCCCAAAAACGGGACAATCTTTCGTTACTTACAGAATAGCATATTTATCTTTATAAATGAAATTAATATATCTTATATGTTTTATAAGTTTTGTTTCTTAATAGACGGACGCATTTCATTTTTCCTGCACTACCATCCCACTCATCACCCATTCTCTCCTGTCCTAAACCGTCAGGCCCGCGCACTTTCTGGTGCGCGGGCCGTCCGTTTCCGTTTTTACATTCTATATTTCGCTTTTTTCTCCCGTGTCCGCAGTGCATTCCCCGCCTTTGCCGGCCGGTACAGCAGCATACAGGTTCCCGCATTCATAACAAGCGCACAGCACACATCCGATACGGAGTGCTGTTTTAAAAACATGGTCGAAAACACAATCAGCACCGTCAGGCCCAGGCAGACGTTTCGGAATACCGGGCGGTTTTTGAGCTGCTCGCTGTGTTCTACGGCAACAGCTACGGCTACGGAATTATATACGTGAATACTTGGGAATACGTTGGTCGGTGTGTCTGTCAGGTAAAGGCCTCTGACCAGATCCGTGAAAATGTTCTCCCGTGGGAATACCGTCGGGCGCAGGTTCTGGCCGTTCGGGTACAGATAGGAGATCACGAGGAACGCCGTCATTCCGATTCCCAGGTTGATAATCAGCTGATAATATTCTCTGCGGTTCTTGTTGCAGAAGCCGAAATAAAGGACAGACCATGCAATATATCCAAACCACATAAAATAAGGAATCACAAAAAACTCACAGAACGGAATCATATCATCAAACGGAGTATGAATCAGATGATAACCTTTCGTAATGTGAGTTTCCAGATATTGAAAACATTTCAGATAGAAAATACCATAAACACTACCGGAAGAAAATGCTTATATTTTTTTATTGTCTTCATAGTTTCCCTCCACTTTTCTGACGAGGTTTTTCTCTTCAACCTGCTGAAATTATAGCACACCGAAAACCGAAGTCAATAAGCTTTATTATTTTTTAAGAAACAATTCATCGGTTTCTGAAAACCGTCCTTGGGATGGAAATGTTCAAAGATCGCCGCATCGAATTTTTTCCGTGTCCGGTTATATACATGCTCATCTTTTACCGTCCATGCAAATGCCGGTGTCCGAAACAGCATACGGTCGATCAGGAAGCCCGGGCAGTCGGCATAGCGGTGGTCGTAGGCGATAAAATCCGGTTTCCCGATAAAATTCAGCATCAGATGACGCGCCATTATCCGCAGGATCAGATGCACCTTATCATCCTTTGAAAAACGGCCGGAAAGCTGGCCGCGCAGCGTCTGCGGCATGTGGCGGCGGCACCAGCGGAGGGCCAGGCTGTTGAAGGATTCCATGCAGAACATACCGGTGTACCCCTCCATCTCCTTCTGAAATCCCGCACAGACCGCCGTGGAAAGTCCCGGCATCTTGATTTCGATTAAAAGCGGCACGCGGCCGTCTACCGTCTGCAGTACCTCACGAAGCAGCGGAATCTTTTCCGTGCTGTCGCCCAGATGGAACTGCTGGAGTTCCTCATACGTATAATCGCTGATTTTTCCCTCGTTTCCACACATCCGCTTCATCGTGTCGTCGTGGAACACCACAATCCGGCCATCCTTTGTGATCTGAATATCCAGCTCGATGGCATATCCCTGCTCCGCCGCGCGGGCAAAAGCCGGAAGAGAATTCTCCGGAACTCCCTCCGCCGCGTTCCACAGACCGCGGTGCGCATAATTCCATTCCGCAAATTGCAGACATTCCTGCCGTCTCGATGTAGCCGGCAGAATGGAAAAGAAATAACCTGCTGCCAGGACGGCAAGCACTGCAAAAAATATGATCCAGAACATCATCTTTCCATCCCTTCTTTCACCCAGTCGCCCAAAAGGCGGAGACGCTCCGTTTCCAGTCCGATCCTTTCCTCCGTGCGGTGTCCGCCCGATTCTCCGTCCAGGTGGACCGGTTCCGCGCGGTCTGTCTGAAAGGAAAGGCTGCTGCACCGCTCCATATGTACCTCAGGAAATCCTGTGTGGCGTCCAAACAGCGCCATCGGCAGAAGATAGCTGACTTTCCATTTGGCAAGATTGGAAACCACCATCACGTCGAGCAGATCATCTGTCCCGTCCGCCTCCGGGCAGAAGCAGAAGCCGCCGCCTTCGTACGGAAAATTCATTGCCACTGCAAAAAGAACATTTTCAAACGAACGGTGTTCTCCGTTTTCCAGAGCTGCATCCAGCGTGAACGGTTCGAGATAAAAGAGCTGCCGCAGTGCAATCATCACATACGTAAGTTTTCCCAGATGCAGCCGGTTCAGCGTATTCTTGATTTTTGATGCCAGCGCCTCGTGGCAGATGCCTGCATCAAAACCGATGCCGGTGCTGACGAGAAATCTCCGCTTTTGGCTGCCAAGAAGCGCCGTTCCAATGTTGATCTCCTTTCCTCCCCTTCAGCACAGCTTCCAGCGCCTGCAGCGGATCGGAGGGAATTCCGGCACCGCGCGCAAAATCGTTGCCGCTTCCCGTTGGAATATAACCGAACTTTACATCCGACAGGCTGGTGATTCCATCGACCGCCTCATTCGCCGTACCGTCTCCGCCGATCGCCAGAAGGACATCATCGGGATTCCATACCCCTTTCGCGGTCAGCCGTGCTGCCGTCTCCCGTGCGCTTCCGTGATACTTTGTCGGATATACACGAAATTCCGTTCTGCGCCGCTCAAGCTCGCCCTCAATCACCGGCCACAGCTTCTCGCCGCGCCCCGACCGCGATTTTTATTTACTATAATATGATACATTAAGTCATACCTTCCTTTTTCTTCTGTAAAAAACCACTTCAAATCACCTGAATCATGTTCTTACGCAGCGAAACAGCAAGTGTTTCACTGCTGAGTGAACAGTAACCAAATCAGCCATATTGTAGCAGTTTCCCCGCAAACCACAACTATCTTCACAAAATCTTAACTTGTTGCCGCCGTAAAAATTCCCGCACCCCTGCCTTTTCTTTCTTGACAGACCTTTTTGTTCTGCTAAAATAAAAAGTACCGCGGTTTCGTCCGCAGAACGTCACTCATTTCTGAGGAGGTTTTTATGAATTTTTACGATATGACACGCGCAGGGAGGATGATACGATGAAGCTCTCCCCCGCATTTCTCGCTTATAAACTAAGCAGCGCTTTTTCGGTTCTTGCACTGGAAAACCTGCCGCTCTCCGGCACACTGGAGCTGCCTGTTCTTTATCAGACAGGCTCCGCAGCCACTGCGCACCGGGTCTTTCTCTGCACAGAAGAACAGATCGGCTCTCTTTCCTCCCTCCCGGAAGAAAGCAGCTCCCTTTTTCTTCTCTGTACCGAAGAACTGCCGGAGGAACTTCCGGCTCCGGTTTCGATCGCCGTTAAGAGCAGCGTATCCGCTGTTTTTTCGTTCCTGCAGGAGCTTTTCTGGACGTACGATTCCTGGCAGAAGGAGCTGATGCAGGCACGGCTCGACGGAAAATCGATCCAGCATCTTTTAAATCTCTCTCTGCCTGTTTTTGCCCACCCCCTGATGGTGGTCGGCATGGATTTTTCCATCATCGCCGCAGCGTCCGAAGAACCTTCCTTTTTTCCCGAGAAGGTGTTTGGCTCCCTCGATGCAACGCGCCCACTTCTGCTCTCCTTGACAGAAAGCAGCGAATACGCGTCCGTCCGCGATCTCGATGGATGGTTCCGCTTTCCGGATCACGTAACGGGACTTGGTTCCCTCTGCGTCAACATCACGCAGCATGGTCAGAGCTCCTACGCCTGCTGCTCCTCGACACGAAAAAGGATCTTTCTGATTCCGAAGCTTTCTTCTTGAATTTCTTGCAGAAATGATCCATCACGCCTTCCTGCACAATGTGATGCAGAAAACCTCGCCGGCGCAGTCGCTTCACACCGTGCTGCTCCGTGCCCTCGACGACCGGATGGCCGACTATATTGCGGTCAGCCAGGCTCTCGATGCGCTCGGCTGGCATTCCCGCCACACCTACTGCTGCCTCTATCTGCAGCTCTCCGATATGGATCAGAAAAACCTGACGGCAAACTCGGTCTGCGCCTATCTGGAAAATATTCTGACCGGCTGCTCCGCGTTTCCGCACGGCGGCGGTATCGTTGCATTCTTTAACCTCACGCTGTCCGATTTTTCCATGACCGATCTGATGGAACGCATGGTGCACTTTGTGGAGGACAGTTCCTTAAATGCCGGCTTTTCGCGCTGCATGAACGGCCACATGAATCTGCGCCGCCAGTATATCCAGGCAAAAATCGCCCTGCAGTTCGGTACGCGAAAATATCCCGACAAGCGGATGCATCCGTTCAACGATATCTCGTTTGACTACATCCTCGATCAGGCAACAAAAAAGCTCCCAGCTACATGCTGTGCCATGAGAGACTTCTCTTTCTGCAGGAGCACGACGACAGCTCCGGCAGTGACTATATGCGGACGCTCCGCTGCTATCTGGACAACCACTGCAATGTCGTCCAGACGGCGCGTGAGCTTTTTATCCACCGCAGTACCCTGCTCTACCGCCTGGAAAAGATCAAGGAAATTTTAGAATCTGATCTTTCCAGCCCGGATGAAATTCTGTATCTGATGCTTTCGTTCCGTTTTATCGACCTCGAGAATGAAGAAGAAAACCGTTCTGGATCTTCGCAGCCAGAAAAGCACAGATAAAACCAACCGCAATTCCCGCCAGGACATCGGTCGGGAAATGCACAAACAGATACAGTCTGGAAAATGCAATCAGGCAGGCCAGAATCAGTGCGGCAGCTCCTTCTTTTTTGTGCATCACAAAAATAGAGACTGCCGCCGCAAACGAGGCTGCCGAATGGCCCGATGGGAAGGAATAGTCCTTCGGAGCGGCAACCAGCAGCTTTACCTGCTCGTCAATCCAGCACGGACGCGGGCGCGCTGCCAGCGGCTTTAACACCAGATTACATAAAATCAAATCTAAAATCAGCGCGATCGCCATTCTTACACCGCATTTCCGGTATTTCGGAAGGATTAAGAAGACGGCGGTCAGCGCAATCCAGATCCATCCCGCATTTCCAAGTGAAGTGATTCCCACCATCACCCGATCGAGCACTGCATTGTGAAGATGCTGCAGTGCATATAAAATTGAAAAATCCATTCTTACCCCTCTCTGTAAAAAATGGGCATTTTTCTGCTGTACATCTGCTGATCGGCGGCCGCCTCGTACAGAAATTCCGCCAGGGCCTCTCTCGAGTATCCAGCCGGAACTGGCTGCCGTCCAGCGAAATACTGCAGTTCTGCCCTACCTTTTTCACTTTCCCGTCTCTTCCCGGACACGTCCGCACCAGTGTCCAGTTCAGATCGCTCCGTGCCAGAACCTGTCCCATCTTCTGCATATCTTTATAGACACCTGGCCAGAAAATCTGCATGAATTTCGTACTCATTCTCTGGTATTTGTCCTCGCAGTCTCCAAACGCATGAATGCAGACATGGCCTACCGTCACAAACCGCGTTTTTCCAAGCTGCTTCATGGCCGAGAGAATCATCGCGTTTCCGTCAGCCAGCGGTGTCTCCTCTTCTTTTACATGTTTCACACGCATCGGAGTCAGCACGCTGATGACTGCATCCGCTTCCAGCAGTGCCTCCAGTACGCGTTCCCGGTTCTGAAGGCTTCCCTCAATCACGGTCAGATTTTTTCTCGGCCAGATCGCTTTTGCATCCGGCACGTAGGCGGTCACCTGTGCGCCGTGAAGAAGCGCCGTGTTGGTCACATACTGCCCAAGCAGTCCCCCCAGACTGAATATTGTAATTTTCATGAAATCCTCACTCTCATCTGTGTGTCTTTTGTATCCTCCGCAGATTTTTTGACACACTTTCCTAATGTTATCTCCTATTCTAACACACCGCCCGTATACGATACAATGAAATAAAACTAAAAAAAGTATAACCTTTTTCGTCCTTTCTTCATATCGTAAGTAGAACCGTATTTTCAGGAGCTTTGATCTTATGCCCTATACTATCGTAATCGATGCCGGACACGGGGGAAGTGATCCGGGCGCTGTCTATGAGGACGCAGGGAAAAGGATGACAATCTTTCCCTCGCCATCGCGGTCGGCGAGCTTCTTTCCCGGCAGGGTGTCTCTGTCATTTATACCCGCACAACCGATGTTTATCAGACGCCGTTTGAAAAGGCGCAGATGGCCAATCAGGCGAATGCCGACTTTTTTATTTCTTTTCACCGGAATTCTTCGGAGGAACCGAACCAGTATACCGGCGTGGAAACGCTTGTCTATGACAACTCCGGCATCAAACAGACAATGGCAGAAAACATTAACGGCGCGCTCTCGGAGCTGGGATTCCGGAATCTCGGTGTCAAGGCACGGCCAGGGCTTGTTGTTCTGCGGCGGACGAAAATGCCGGCTCTTCTGATTGAAACCGGCTTTCTGAACAATGAGCAGGACAATACGCTCTACGATGAAAAGCAGGAAGAAATCGCCCGCGCCATCGCGGATGCAGTGCTTGGAACGCTGGATCTCGAGACGGTCACGGAGCTGACCGGCGCGCTGCGGAAACGGAAGCCGCCCGTCCGTCCGTTTCAACAACAGATACCGTCACTGCTTCCGCTTCGCCCCATCCCACGCCGCCGGAACAGGAAAATCCTTCCGATACACCGGAAACCTTCTACCGTGTCCAGACCGGCCTTTTCCGCATCCGCCAGAATGCCGACCGTATGCTTTACGACCTTCTCGACCAGGGCTATCCCGCTTTTCTTCTCGCCGAGGACGGCTTTTTCAAAGTCCAGGTCGGCGCTTACCGCCAGCTCGGAAATGCCATTCTGATGGAACGCCGCCTGCGCCGCGACGGCTATTCCACCCTGATTACCACCTGAGCGTCTGACGCATCAGTCGAAAAAAGAGCGTGCCGGAATTTTATTTTCCGGCACGCTCTCGTTCTCCTTATAACTTTTTCAGTTTTGCAAACGAAGCAAACATTTTCTTCGTACCAGCCTGGTCGAAGTTGACGGTAACTTCATAATCTCTTCCGCCGTCCACGATATCCGTGACAATGCCGACACCGAACTTGATATGGCGCACCGTATCTCCGATTTCGTAATCGAGTTTCGTCGCTTCTGCGCGCTGAAGGTTTTCGCCTGTTGCGGCTTCTCGCGGAATGCCTGCTTCATCGCCGCATAGACGCTGCCTCTCGTCGGAATGTCCATCTTCGGCTTCCGGTCTTCGATCTCCCCGCGCTCCCGCTCCAGGGAAATCAACTCCCGCGGAATCTCTTTGACAAAACGGGACATCTTGTTGTACTGCACTTCGCCGCGGATCATTCTCTGGCGCGCACACGTCAATGTCAGATGCTGCATCGCACGCGTGATGCCCACGTAGCAGAGACGGCGCTCCTCCTCCAGCTCCGACGGATCATCTCCGGTGATCGTCATGTAGCTCGGGAAAATGCCATCCTCCATGCCGGCAAGGAATACGTTCGGGAACTCCAGTCCTTTTGCGGAATGCAGTGTCATCAACAGCACGTAATCACTCTCCTCATCCACCGAGTCGATATCAGACACCAGCGCAACCTCCTGCAGAAAACCACCGAGAGATGGCTGTTCGGCGCTCTCCTCATAATCCGCAATCTTTGAAATCAGCTCGTCGATGTTCTCGATGCGGGCTGCCGCTTCTTCGGTTCCCTCCGCCTGCAGATCTGCTACATAGCCGGTCTCCTCGATGATTTCATTCAGCAGCTCTTTGACCGACAGATAATCTGCTTTCGCGCGGAGTACCTGTAAAAAGGACGTGAAGGATTTAATCTTATTTAAAGACCGCATCAGCCCCGGCACATACTCGGCCTCGAGAAGCGCATCGTAGAAACGGATGCCCTGCTCTGCCTCCCAGTCCTGCACTTTGTTGATCGCGCCGCTCCGATACCGCGCCGCGGAACGTTGATGATACGCAGTACCGCAAGGTCATCCTCCGGGTTCTCGATCACACGCAGATACGCCAGCAGATCCTTGATCTCGCGTCTCGCATAGAAGTTGACACCGCCCACGATTTTATATGGAACATTTGCAAGCAGCAGTTTCTCCTCAAAAAGACGGGACTGTGCGTTGGTACGGTAGAGAATTGCATAATCACGGTACTTCTTTCCCTCCGTGCGGACGCCGCGCGTGATTTCTCCTGCCACGTACTCCGCCTCCTCAAAACCGCTCTGGAACTGCCGCAGATCGATCAGGTCACCTCCGGGTTCTCTGTCCACAGGCGTTTTGCTTTTCGTCCCTGGTTATTCGCAATCACTTCATTTGCCGCATTCAGAATATTCTGCGTGGAACGGTAATTCTGCTCCAGTTTAATGACCTTCGCATCCGGGAATACATGCTCAAAACTCAGAATATTTTCAATATTCGCCCCGCGGAATTTGTAGATCGACTGATCATCATCGCCGACAACGCAGAGATTGCGGTATTTTGCCGCCAGAAGGCTCACAAAGCGAACTGAACCGTGTTGGTATCCTGATACTCATCGACCATGATATAGCGGAACTGCTCCTGATAATAGTCGAGCACTTCCGGGAACTGCTGGAATAATTTTACGGTCTGTACCAGCAGATCATCGAAGTCCATCGCATTGTTTTTCTTTAACTCTGCCTGATACTCCGCATAAACTGCCGCATACTTCTGCAGCTTCCAGTCGATTCCCGCGTCAATCCGGTACTGGTCCGGCTCAATCATCTCATCCTTTGCGGACGAAATTGCCGCCATGATCGCACGGTCGCGGTACAGTTTCGGATCCATCTGGAGCCGTTTCATGATGTCCTTGATCAGCGATTTCTGGTCATCGGTATCGTAAATTGCAAAATTGTTGGCGTATCCCAGACGTTCAGCATGGCGGCGCAGAATCCGCACGCAGCTGGAATGGAAGGTGCTGACCCAGATCCGCTCCGATCCGTATCCCACGATTTTATCGACACGCTCACGCATTTCTCCGGCGGCCTTGTTCGTAAAAGTGATCGCCATAATATTCCACGGATTGACGCCTTTGTCCCTGATCAGGGAGGCGATGCGGTGCGTCAGTACCCTCGTCTTTCCCGAACCGGCACCTGCAAGGATCAGAAGCGGCCCTTCGGTGTGCTCCACAGCTTCCATCTGCATCGGGTTTAATCCTGTTTCTGTCTGATTCATGTTCTTTCTCCTTCATCTGCTTCGAATCTTTTCACATGCATCTCAGTATATAACAAATCCGCCCCGGTTACAAGTAAGAACGAACATACGTTGCATTTTTATCATGGAAACTTTTTTCGCAAAGTCCTTGCTATCTGGTATTAAAAACTATATAATGGGAACCGTGAGGTGATAACAAATGACGATAGACTCAGATAAAATTCTTCATGATTTACTGAATTCACTGGATTCTCTCGAAGGCATCCGCCCGGGGGAAATCCCGAACATTGCTTTGTATATGGACCAGGTCACGACCTTTATGGACGCACAGCTCGCTTCTTCGCGCCGCTTCGAGTCCGATAAGGTTCTGACAAAAACAATGATCAACAACTATGCAAAAAACAAGCTGCTCCCGCCGCCGGTCAAAAAGAAATATTCGCCGGAGCACATGATGCTTCTGGTTTTTATTTACTACTTTAAAAACATCCTCTCGATCACGGATATCCAGACACTGCTCGCCCCGATCACCGATCGGTATTTCGGCACGGAGAGCGGCTTTTCCATCAAAGATATCTACGACGAAATTTTCCAGATGGAAAAGAAGAAATTGCATCCGTAAAAGAAGATCTTCTGAAAAAAAGCGGATGTATCCAAGTCCATGTTCGGCAGCTCACCGGAGGAGGACCGGGAATTTCTCCAGCTCTTTTCGTTTATCTGTCTGCTGAGTTTCGATGTCTATCTGAAAAAACAGATGATCGAGCACATGGTGATGAACTGGCATCCCTCGCGGCGCCTTCTGATCCGAAAAAGAAAAATTAAGAACAAACGTGTAATTAAAAAGACGGCTGCGTTGGAATCGCACCGTCTTTTTTGATTTTACACATTTTCTTTCTTTTCCATCCGTTCAAACACCATCTCATATCCGTCGTTTCCATAGCTTAAGGAACGGTTCACGCGGCTGATCGTCGCCGTGGATGCTCCCGTCTTTTCGGAGATTTCCAGATACGTTCTCTTCTCCCGCAGCATTTTCGCCACTTCAAACCGCTGCGACAGCGAAAGCAGTTCATTGATGGTGCATACATCCTCAAAAAAAAAGTATAGCATTCTTCCTTATTCTTCAGACACAAAATTGCCTCAAAAAGCTGGTCTACTGCTTCTGAATGAAGTTTCTTGTTCATTTCAAGCCCTCCTGTACGAAAATTAAGCCCCCATCTCATTCTTATAACTCGGAATACTACCATTTTAGCACAGTAAAGTGCGAAATACAAGTCCTTTTATCCCTGCATCAGCAAAGCCTGTACCATCGACTCCCGCTGTCTGCGGTAATCGCTCGGCGAACAGGCCTTTACCGTCTTGAAGGTACGGTTGAAGGCACTTAAAGAAGAGAATCCGGAATTCATCGCCACATCCGTGATACTCATCTTTTTGTCGTACAGAAGCTCCTCTGCGCGTTTGACGCGTTTAGAATTGAGGTACTCATAGAATGTCATGTTCATGTACTGCTTGAAAATTCTGGTAAAGTGGAACTTGGAAAATCCGCTGACCGCAGCTACTTCCTCGAGAGAAAGATTCTCCATGTAATGGACATTGATATAACGGCAGGCGCTTAAAACAGCCTCTATATATTCCTGCTGCTTCATTGCCCCGAACGTATTCTGCGCGTTGGCATCCGAAAAGCCCTTGCGGCCAAACTCTGAAAAAAGCTCTTTGAGGCCGGTGCAGATTCTGTGCGTCATCACTGCGCCCTCATTATCGTATTCCCGCACCAGTTCCAGAATCTGGCTGCGTAGAAACAGATAGAAGGGATCTTCCTCATCCCCTTTTTTGAAGTAGATGGCCGGAAGCCGCAGGAAAATCGTTTCCATTTCTTCCTGATTCTCCACACAGCCCGGTTCCACCAGCATGACAATCCGTTCTCCCTGGGATACGAATCTCATTCCGTGTACAACGCCGGAATTGATCATAATGATGTCGCCCTCTTTGAGATTATAGCTGTCTTTTCCGACAACAACCTCATATTCGCCTCTGGTCGGCATGATAATTTCAATTGCGGTATGCCAGTGCTTCGGATAGCCTTCTGTCACGGTGTTGTGAAAGATTTCAAACGCCGGCGGGTTTGCTGCATTCCGGTCAAATGTTTTCCCATGTTCCACTTTCTTCATCTTATTTCTTACCTCTTTTTATTACAGCAGCTCTGTAAACAGATCTTTTACGGTCGGATAAATCTTTGCAAATTTCTGATACTGGTGCTCATATTTCTCAACCAGTTCCGGTTCCGGCTCGATGGTCTCTGTCACACGAACAATTTTTTCTGCCGCCTCTTCTACGGATGAAAAGACACCGCAGGCAACGGCTGCCAGCATGGCTCCGCCAAGTGCCGGGCCTTCCTCGGACTCAATACGGTCCACTTTGATGTTCAGCACGTTTGCGATCATGCGTCTCCACAGCGGGCTCTTTGCACCGCCTCCGCAGATTTTCGTTCTCTCGATCTGGATGCCGAGGGATTTTGCTACCTCGAAGGAATCGCGGATCGCAAAGGCAACGCCTCGAGAACAGCCTGGGTCATATCCTCTCTTGTGGTGTCCATGGTCAGGCCGATGAAGGTTCCTCTTGCATCCGGGTTGTTGTGCGGGGAACGCTCGCCCATCAGATACGGCAGGAAGAAGACATTATTCTCGCCAAGTTTTGTGATGTTCTCCTGCTCTTTTGTATATTCTTTTGTGCGGATGATTTCATCCATCCACCATTTGTTGCAGGAAGCTGCACTCAGCATGCATCCCATCAGGTGATAATGGCCGTCTGCGTGTGCGAATGCGTGCAGGGCATTGTGGCTGTCTACGCCGAATTTGCTGCTGGAAATGAATACGGTTCCGCTTGTACCAAGGGAAACGTTGCACATGCCGTCGCCTACGGTTCCGGTTCCGACTGCGGCTGCTGCGTTGTCTCCGGCTCCTGCTACAACTTTACAGGTCTCCGGCAGTCCAAGTTCTGCTGCTACTTCCGGTTTTAAGGTTCCGACAGCGTCAAAGCTCTCATGGAGCTCCGGCAGCATCTCCAGGGAAATACCGCAGATTTCTGCCATCTCTTTGGACCAGCATTTGTTCTTGACATCCATCAGAAGCATGCCCGATGCATCGGAGTAGTCGCTTACGAATGCGCCGGAGAGACGGTATGCCAGGTAATCTTTTGGAAGCATGATTTTGCAGATTTTTGCGAAGTTATCCGGCTCATTTTCTTTCACCCAGAGAATCTTCGGTGCGGTAAAGCCTGCAAATGCAATGTTTGCGGTGTACTCGGAGAGTTTTTCTTTTCCGATTACGGTATTCAGATAATCGGTCTGTTTTGCGGTACGGCCGTCGTTCCAGAGGATCGCCGGGCGGATGACGTTATCGTTCTCATCCAGGATGACAAGGCCATGCATCTGGCCGCCGAAGCTGATGCCGGCTACCTGGGATTTGTCTACGTCTTTTACCAGCTCGCGGATTCCCTCTTTGCTCTGCTCCCACCAGTCTTCCGGTTTCTGCTCAGACCAGCCTGGATGCGGGAAATACAGCGGATACTCTCTCGATACAATATTTACAATTTTGCCTTCCTCGTCCATCAGAAGCAGTTTGACAGCGGAAGTACCAAGGTCAACACCAATAAAATACATGTCGAATCTCCTTTTTCTACTCTTTTTCAAAAAGGGCGGCAGCAGACCTAGATCTCTGCTCCGCCCTTTTGCTTATGCGTTACTGCATATCTTTCTTATTTTTCAGTGAATCTTCCGGAACGGATTAGCCCCACGGATTCTCTGTCGGGTAACGAACACCCTTCGGCTGGTTGTAGCCGATCTCATCTACTTCAACACCGAGCATTTTGAATACTTCGAATAACGGTTTTCCGAAGTGTCCGAATGCTACTGCGCCGTGATGCGGATAGTTTTTCTCTACCAGTACGTGACGGTAGAATCTGCCCATCTCCGGAATAGCGAAGATACCGATGCTTCCGAAGGAACGTGTTGCTACAGGAAGAACCTCGCCCTCTGCGATGTATCCGCGCAGTTTTGCGTCAGATGTGCTCTGCAGACGATAGAAGGTGATGTCTCCAGGAACGATATCTCCCTCGAGGTACCCTGTGTTACTTCTTCCGGAAGGTTCTTGCCATGATCATCTGATATTTCATAGAGCAGAATGCCAGTTTGGTGGAAGCGGTATTTCCGCAGTGGAATCCCATGAAGGTATCTTTTAAGGTGTAATCAAATTTGCCTTTGATTTCGCTCTCATACATATCCTTCGGAACGGTGTTGTTGATGTCGAGGAGTGTTACGGTGTCTTTGGATACAACGGTTCCGATGAACTCGGACAGTGTTCCGTAGATATCTACCTCACAGGATACCGGGATGCCCATCTTGGTCAGACGGCTGTTGACATAGCAAGGAACGAATCCGAACTGTGTCTGGAATGCCGGCCAGCATTTTCCGGTCAGGGTTACGTATTTTCTGGATCCTTTGTGTGCTTCGATCCAGTCTAACAGGGTGATCTCGTACTGAGCCAGTTTCGGCAGGATTTCCGGTTTCAGGTTTCCTTCGCCGAGCTCTTTTGCCATATCTTCTACGACTGCGGGATTCTCTCGTCGCCTGCGTGTTTGTTGAATGCTTCAAACAGGTCAAGCTCGGAGTTCTCTTCAATTTCTACGCCGAGGTTGTACAGCTGTTTGATCGGTGCGTTACATGCCAGGAAGTTGGTCGGACGCGGTCCGAAGCTGATGATTTTCAGGTTCTTAACAGCTACAACTGCAGTTGCAACCGGTACGAAATCTTTGATCATGGCTGCTACGTCTTCTGCATCGCCAACCGGGTACTCCGGAATGTATGCGTGCAGGTTGCGCAGTTTCAGGTTGTAGCTTGCGTTCAGAACGCCGCAGTATGCATCGCCGCGTCCGCCTACAAGGTCGTCGCCGGTCTCTTCTGCTGCTGCTACTACCATGCAAGGTCCGTCGAAGTATTTTACAAGCAGGGTTTCCTCGGTCTCCGGTCCGAAGTTTCCAAGGTATACAACAAGTGCATCACACTCTGCTTTTTTCAGGTCTTCGAGTGCGTTCATCATGTCGATTTCATTCTCGACGATGATTGGACATTCGTAGATTTCTCCGTCGTATGCTTTTACGACTGCTTTTCTTCTGTTCTCGGAAAGGCTGTTCGGGAAGCAGTCACGGCTTACTGCAACGATACCTAATTTGATTTCCGGTGTATTGTTGATCATTTTTGAAGATCCTCCTTTTTGGGTTTTCTTGGTTTTTGGTTTCTTTTTATGTTCAGAACTGCTCTTTTGGGGCAGTGTTTCTGATTTCTGGTTTTGTCTCTGGTTTTATTTTACCGAGAGGTTTTCTCCTTTGATGCCTGCTACGCTTCCGGCGATGTTTGCATCCGGGTGGCTTAAGAGCCATTTGTTTCTGGCGAAGAGCAGGTCGTCTTCCGGGGTGTGTTTTTCTTCCAGGGTGATGTCGGTATTGGTTCCTTTTGGAAGGACTACGACGCATTTGAAGCCGCTGGCTGCCACGTTGCATGGTGCGTAGTGGAGGGTGGTTGCGTAGACTTCAATGGTGGTTCCGGCCGGGATTAAGAAGGCCTCCATTTTGGATGAGTCGTAGGTGTGGTCTTCGGTGATGTCCTGTTCTTTTCCGAGGATCAGGATCAGGTCGGTTACGGCGATGTTGATTTCGCTGTCGCGGTGGTATTCTACGGCGTTCAGTAAATGGTTGTGGCCGTTGCAGTAGCCGATCTGGATCGGCATGCCGCCGTAGAGGCTGTCGGATACGGACTGGGCGCTTTTGCAGGCTTCGAGGCTTTCAATGGAAGGCTCGTAGACTACGTCGTCGGGACATGGGGTCTCGGACATGGCGGTGATGATGTCGCTGACGTCGAGGTCTTTGATGACTTTGCCGTACTGGCGGAATGCTTCGTCTGTTACTTTCAGAATCTGCATTGTGTTGGTGCTCCTTTCGTACAATTAGTTTAATGATTGAACTAATTGTAATATAGCACTTGTATGTACTTCTTGTCAACATGTATTTGGATGAAAAAACGGACGGGTTGACAAATAAGGGGGAGTTGGTATACTTTAATACGTTAAAATAATAAGACGCTAGGGGAGCCTTTGGCTGAGAACGTGGGACAGGGATAAGCTCACGGACCCTCACTACCTGAACGGGATAATTCCTGCGTAGGGAAGCTGGAACGTGGTTTCGGAGGTGATTCGGGACTGTGTTTTTATGTGAGCCCCTCCAAGCGGAATGCGAAGGAGGTTTTTTTATGAGTTTTTTTGTTACTGCTGACGGCGGACTGACGACGGCCGGTTATGTTGGATGCGTGGTGCTGATGGTGGCGCTGGTGGTGATTGCTTCGGTTCTTTCTGCTCAGAAGAGTAAGGGGACGGGAATGGATGCAAGGAAGCTGGCGTTTTGTGCGATGGGGATGGCGCTGGCGTTTGTGACTTCGTATGTGAAGGTGTTTGAGCTGCCGTACGGGGGATCGGTTACGTTGTTTTCGATGCTGTTTATTGTGCTGATTGCGAACTGGTATGGGGCGAAGACGGGTATTCTCGTTGGTTTTGCTTATGGACTGCTGCAGTTTATCCAGGGGCCGTATGTGCTGTCGCTGTTCCAGGTGTGCTGTGATTATGTGTTTGCGTTTGCGGCGCTGGGTGTGGCCGGATTCTTTGGAAAGAAGAAAAACGGGCTGCTGATCGGGTATATTGTAGCTGTGCTGGCGAGGGGATTTTTCCATACGTTAGGCGGGTATCTGTACTGGATGGATTATATGCCGGAGAATTTCCCGCAGTCTTTAAAGGCGCTGTATCCGATTATTTACAACTACAGCTATCTGCTGGCTGAAGGTGTGCTGACGGTGATTCTGATCTCGCTGCCGCCGGTGAAGAAAGCACTGCAGACGGTTGCAAGAACGGCACATGGTGCAAATTAAATAGAATTACGTGAAAATCCGGGAACGCATGATTTTGCGTTTCCGGATTTTTTACGTGGATATCAAAATTTACTGAGCACTCTCCTCTGCGGCTGTGTCGGCGGCGGAGCTCATGGGGGTGATGACGATGTTTTCTACGCCGATTCCGGTTTTGCGGGTTACGATGTCTTCGATCTGGGCACGCTGTTCCTCGGTTACTTCTTTCATCGGAACGACGATGTCGGCGGTTTCGCCGGTCAGGTTTACAACGACGTCGGTGAAGCCTTTGGCTTCGAGGAGGAGTTCAGTTGCTGACTCTTTTTCTACGAGTTCCGTCATTTCCACCATGCTCTGGACAGCGCTCTGGCGCTCGGTTTCGGAGAGGTTGGTGTTGTTGATGATTTCATTTAATGTGTCTTTGTTCTGGGAACGGATCTGTTCGCGGTCGATTCTGGCCTGGGCCATGTATGTAGATGCCCCGGCAAGGACTGCCTCTCCCGGCGTTTCGGTGACGGTCCGCGACGAGTCCCCTGCTGTGCCGGCATCCACCTCGTCGGTGATGTCGGTGTCCAGGCTGGAGATGTCTTTTAAAACGGTGCTGGCATCCGCCGTGGTTCCGTCTGCCTTCTCCTTCGTGGACAGGGTACTGTCAGCATAGTTGATGTATCCGGCGACGGCGATCATGATCGCAAGGGCGGTGATGATGACCTGATTTTTCCGGAATTTTTTCTTTTTCCCGGCCGTCTTTTTCGGCGATGGTGTCTCTGCCATTTTCTCAGGTGCATTCATTTCCTGTTCTAATTTTTCCACGCATTTGACTCCTTTACTTCATTTTGACTACTTTAATCTTATTTGCGCCCACCTGAAATAATGCCATCACGGCTCCTGAATCTCCTGTATCGTCACCGGGTTTCCCCCGCCTTCTGCGATAACGAGCACGCCGCGCACCGCCGGGTACTCCTCGGAAACCACATACGGCGTCTCGGCCCCGTTCTGCGTCTTTTCATAGACAGTTGCCTCATCCTGCGACGCGGATGTAACGCTTCCGGTCTCCTCTCCCTTCTTGTTTTCCTCCGTTGTGCTCCGCGTTGGGACATCTTTTTCCACAATCTTTTTTCCTGTGGATTCCAGCGTCACCACGACGTGCACTGCGCCCACACCGTCCATCTGGGAAAGTGCGTCACAAAGGCGCTGTTCCATCTCCTCCTGCACCGAAAGTCCCGCATCCCCCGCCGGACGCGCAGCCGTCTCCTGCGGCTGTTCTGTCTCCTCACTGGTCTTTTTTGTTCCCGTCGGCAGCAGCAGGACAACGCCGATTGCCGCCAGCAGGAAGTACAGCATCCACTGCTCCTTTTTCTGTTTCCGGAACGCCGCTGCCTTTTCCCTCATAGGCCTATTCCGAAATCTCTACCATAATATGCGCCGGATCGGTTCCGTAGACCTCACTTAAAACACTTTTGATCTCTGTCAGCTTTTCATCGAGCATTTCCCGCTGTTTTTTCTGTTCTTCGCGGTAAATGCTCGTCTGCCGCATCGGCGCTTCAATGCGGATCTCTTTTGCCTCACCGGTGTTTCCCGGCTCCAGCGTTACCGAAACGGCTGCCCCCGGAATGCCGCTCTCTGACAGATACATCCGGATCTGGCGCTCCGTCTCTTTTTCCCAGGCGCCCACGTAATACTGTTTTTCAAAGCTTTCTGCACGAATCTGTACATTTTCCATTGCTGCTGCCTCCTCTTCCAGCGTCAGACGGTCGAGCGTCTGCGCCATTTTCTGCTCCAAACCTCCCGCTTTTAGCACGGGCTGGAAAAAAATCAGTACCATCACAATTCCAAGAAAAAACTGAACCGGCTTCTTGTCCTCCTTCTCCGGGATCAGGTTCAGCACAGTTGTCATAAAAATCAGAAAAATTGAAATATTCTTAAGCCACTGCAGAATCTCTTCTACCATGCCGCCTCCCGCCGCTGCCTGCCCAACTACATGCTAGAGCATGTCTGAAAAATCATTTCCGCAATCTGCAAGCCCCAGTTTGCGAAAAGCCTTTTTCAGACACGCTCTAGGAAAAAGTTCCCGCCAGGATTGCAATCGTCAGCAGAAACAGGACTTCTACGGTCAGAAGGAGACGCAGAAGCATCGCATATCCTTTTCCTGCCGCCGCAAGACATCCCGCGATCCGCTTGTCCGAGACGGGCTGCGCCGCCGCGGCGAGAAGGCGGAAGGAAAGACCCGAAACGAGAAGCTGAACGGCGGGGACCATGCCTGCTGCGAGCAGTACCAGCATTGCCGTCACGCCAAAGCAGTTGCGGATCAGCACCGCGGAGCCTGCCACCAACTCGGTTACAGCATTCACCGCATTTCCGATGCCGGGAATCATTCCGGCAGTCCGCCAGAGTGCCATCTGCCGCAGGGAATCGAGCGCCGGTGCGATCAGATTCCGGATCATCTGCATTCCCACAAGTACGCCGAGCGACGATTTTAAAAGGCCGTTCACGCAGGTTTCCAGCAGCTCTGTCATATGGGACAAAATCTCCTCGCCGGAAAGATCGTTTACAAGGGCGATGAGCAGATAGATATGGATCATCGGGAGGACGAGGGCGAGCAGAAGCTTTTCGACAGCCAGAATCACTAGAAGGAGCATCTGATAAAACATCACGGCTGATGATGCACCACCGGCGGCCGCGGCCGCCAGATAGTAGGATGGCGTCAGGATCCGCATAAAAGCGACCAGCGATGTGATGACAGCTTTCAGGTTTTCCCCGCTCGACTGGAAATTTTTCAGAATCAGTGCAAGCGCAAGCAGATAGACCATATAAAAACTGGCGTCCCTGACCTGTTTTCCTTCAAAGAGAGAAGAAAAAACTGCCGAGCACCGCGCCTGCCAGAACGAGGAGAAACAGCTCCTTCATCAGCCCCTTCTGCGCAAGGAATGCTGTTTTGGCACAGGAGAGAACGGCATTTCCGGCACGGAAAATGCGGAAGGGATCGCCATCCTGCAAAAGAGAACGCACCGTACCGGCAAAAGAAAACTGCTGGCTGGACAGCAGGCTGTCCACTTCCTGCTGGATTGCATCGAAGTCGAGTTCTGCAAGAAGTTCGTCCTGCGCTGCTGCTGCCTGATCCGTTTCGGTATCCCCCGCTTCTTTCTCCTGCTGTCCTTTCTTTTCTCTGACCGCCGCACGCTCCGTCTCCTGATCTGTTCCTACGGTGTCCAAACGTGATTCTTCTTCCAGGCTCTCCGGCACGTTTTGTACCGCTGCTTCGATTTTCTGCGTTCTTCCCGTTCCGAAAATGAGACACAGAAAAAGCAGCGCCATGCCCCATCCGGCTTTTTTACAGAAAATCATGAACCGTTTCCAGCAGAGCGAGCAGCACTGGCATACTGACGGCAAGGACCGCCAGGCGGGCGAACAGTTCAATCTGCCCTGCAATGGAAGAATAGCCGCATCCTTACAGATCCCGGCGGAAAACTGCCCCACATACGTGATCCCAAGCATTTTCAGCAGCGTATTCAGATACGATGAGTCCACCGGGAGATACGATTTCATTTGTGCGAGCATGCCGAGCAGATACTGCATTTTTCCGACGGTCCCGGCAAGAATGCAGAGCCGGCACCGACCGTCACAAGAAGGGCAAATTCCGGCTTTGCTCCCTTTACTGTGATTCCAAGCAGCACGCCCGCCGTGCCAAGCGCAGCGATCCGAAGTATATCCATATGATCCCCTCCGTTTTTTCTCCCTGCTCTTAAATTGTAAACAGTTGTTTGATGTCCTCAAACAGCGCGGAAATATAGGGAAGAATCCAGAACAGCACAAGCACAAGACCGGCAAGGCTTGCAAGAAATGCCTGTTCTTCCCGGCCGCTGTGTTTTAATACCTGGCACAGGACCGATACCAGAATCCCGACTGCCCCGATTTAAATAGAATCCCGACCTCCACGCCTGCTCCTCCGTTTTCAGACACGCCCTAAACCAGAATCAAAATAAAAAAGGCCTCCCATGATTCCAAGACTCTGACAGAGCCTCTTCCTTTCCGGCAATCCTTTCTGCAGTTCCGCGATCCGCTGCACAAGGCGTGCCTCATACCGGTCCAGATTCGCCTTCTGCATGGCGCGGTCCCCAGTGCCAAGGTGCATCCGGCCTCCTGCAGCTCTTCTTTTTCTTCTTTTGTAAGGCGTGTATCCGCCAGGTGGACTGCCGTATTCTCTTCCAGAATCGCCGGCAGTGTCTTTCCGTCCGGGCGGCGCATATCCTCGGAAATATCCTGTAAAAAATCCCGGTACGGATCCCGCATCCGCCTTCCCGTCTCCCAGAACGCATCCGGCAGCGGGGAAGCCGCCGTCACAATCTCTCCACGCAGATACTGGATAATTTTCTGCAGTGTTTCCAGATCTTTCACATGGGCCGACAGCGCCGCACTCTTTGCAAAGCCGATCCCGACGCAGGCAAGAGAAGCCGCCAATAAAACTGCAAGCCGCATCACAGAAACGCCTCCCTTCGGTACAGTGTCGTTCCTCTTCCGTCAAAAATAGCCTGTACACTTCCGGCGTGGGGTTTCGCATCCAGCACGATGTACCGCTCGAAAACGTGGGATTCCACGAGGCGGTTCAGGAGAGGCTTCTGCTTCATATCCTCCATGGAATTGCCATGCACGGTCGCGAGCAGCTTGCACCCGCAGTTAACGACGGACTCGATCGCACGAATGTCCTCTCCCGTTCCGATCTCATCGACTGCCACCACATCGGGCGACATGGCGCGGATCAGCATCATCATGCCCTCCGCCTTCGGACAGCAGTCGAGCACATCGGTGCGGATGCCGACATCATTCTGCGCAACGCGAGATAGCAGCCTGCGATCTCGCTCCGTTCATCGACCACACCGACGGTCAGCCCCGGATACGGTGACTCCCCGTCCGAAATCTGGCGGATGATATCGCGCAGCATCGTCGTTTTGCCGCAGCCGGGTGCGGAGACAATCAGGGTGTGCAGGAAACGGCCGTCTTCCCAAAGGTACGGCATCACTCGGTCCGCGCAGCCCTTTTTCTCATGAGCAACCCGCACGTTGATGCAGGATATATGGCTGATGCCTTTCACCTTTTCCCCTTCGATTACCGTCTTTCCGGCAATGCCGATCCGGTGGCCGCCCTCCACGGTCAGAAAACCCTGCCGCAGTTCATCCTCGTAGGCGTAGAGGGAAAAACTTCCTATGTAATCCATCGTATCGCGGATATCCGTCGGTGAGACGGGATATCCTTTCTCCCACTCCCCGGTCAGTGCTCCGTCCGGGGTCAGAAAGTACTCCTGATCCTTTGCGACCACCAGAAGCGGCGCGCCGGTCCGCAGACGGATTTCCTGCAGGTCATCAGCCAGCAGATCTGTGTTTTTCAGAATTTTCCGTATATTCGCAGAAAACAGGCGCAAAAGTTCCCTTTGCTCCTGTTTTTTCTCTGGCGTAACAATATCCTTTTGTCTTCCTGTCCTTTTCATCTTCACCACCTCTTATCGTTATATATATGAGATGGCGGGACAGGTTATGCACGGTTTTTATGGTTCTATTCTTTTCATGCAGATTTTCACGGGCTCCGCTGCCCAGACAGCGCCTTCATATCCTTTCTCCGGACTGAAATGCGTGCAGAAGCCCTCTTTCTTTTCCGTTCCAAGAGAACCCGAAAGACCGGTTCCCCTCCACTTGCCGTAGCTCTCCTCCTCGGTCCAGATCCGGAAAAACAGCGTTTCAGCATTCTCCGCTGCGGCAAGACGTTTCTGGTCTTCGGCGGAAAAATACCGTTCTGCCATGCGCTCCCAGGCAGCGCGGCGGTGCTGCTGCAGATCCATGCCGATCGGAATGGAAGCAAAAGCGCAGGCAGCGTATTCCCCCGAATGAGAAATATTAAAACAGATCTGCGGATGCCCCGGCAGGTACGGTTTTCCGTGCGCATTCCGTTCGATCGTTATCTTTTCTCCATCCAGCCGTACTGTTCCTGCATTCCCATCCGGAACAACTCCCATCCGCACTGCGAGAGTTCCCGTTCCAGCTCTTTTTTTTCGCCCTCCGGCTGTGTAATTTTTTTCAGATAAACTACCGTCTCCTGCATCCTGCTTCTCCCTCTTCATAGAAAAAGAGACCGCGAAGCCTTTCAACTTTCGGCTCCCCGGTCTCTTCTCGAAAATTCTTTCTTATGCGTTTTTACCGCAGCAGTATTTGTATTTCTTTCCGCTTCCGCACGGGCATGGATCGTTTCTTCCGATTTTTTTGCCTTTGATTACAGTGCCGGATTTTTTCTGCTCCATGTAAAGCGTTTTCTTCTGCTCTTCTGTGAAGATCTCATCCCACATCGGCAGGTTGTACAGCCAGTCTGCTTTTGCGTCTACCATGTTTTTGTACAGAAGCTCTTTATCGTAAGCCAGTGTAACAACGGTATCCTCTTCCATCTCCTCGATCGGTTCGGGATCACAAGGCTGTCGTTGATGCCGTCCAGGAAACCAACCATGGTCATAACGTCCACTTTGTATTTCTCTGCCAGCTCTTTTACGGTTCCTTTTACCACTTCATCCGGGTTGGAAAGAAGCTGCTCGTAAATGTTTTTCTCAATCAGGAAATAATTGGTCCAGAACTGCTGGAGCTGTTTTTGTCTGCTTCCTGATTATAGGCGATATCACGCCAATTCTGTAATAAACTCATGTTATTATCCATCCTTTATCTGTTTCTCTGAGCGCGTTTTTTCGCGCCGTCCCTAGCGGGATTCCGGTTTTTGTAACACGCTTTAGTATATCGGAAAGTCCGCAGAAAATCAACCTTTTTCTTCTTCCTGCTCCAGAATCGGGATTCTGGTATCGCCGAGCGGAATTCCCCTGTGTTCCACCGATGTAGAGAACACGATCTGCGTCTTCGTTCTTCCAAAATGCTGAAGCTGGCCGATAAACTGATCCAGCTCAGATGTCGTGTGGAACACAACCTCCATCAGCATCGAATAGTCGCCGGTCACGCAGTTGCACTCGATCACATTCGGGACAGTCGGTGATGTACGGATAGAATTCCTTTTTCCGCACCGGCTCAACCTCCAGATTGATGAATGCCTTGATCCGATAGTCGAAAACCTCCGGGTTCACACTCGCGCGGTAGCCGGTGATCACCCCGTCCTTTTCCAGGCGGTCGATTCTCGCCGATACCGTCGGCGAAGTGAGACTTACCTTGTCTGCAATACTTTTGAGCGGAAGCCTTGCATCTTCCTGCAGCAGTTCCACAATTTTCCGGTCTGCTGTATCCAATTCACGTTTCATTCCCTCTCCTTACGTTCCTCCTGCTCTCCTTTTTCTTTCGGAGGCAGTTTCTTTACCACCGTATTTTCCACGCGGTGTTCTTTGACCCGCATGACCTTGATCCAGAGATCGTCGGTCTCGAGTTCAAACTGGCTGCCGTCATCCGGAACCGCACCGAGTTCGCCGAAAATGTAGCCGCCGAACGTTTCATATTCATCGACCGGCAGTTTGATCTTCAGTTCCTCCGCCACATCATCCAACGAGGCACTTCCCATGATTTTCCAGGTGTCTGTGGAAATCAGCTCAATTTCCGATGGCTGCCCGATCTCCGCCTCATCATTCAAGTCCCCGACAAGCTGCTCGATCAGGTTACGCACGGTGATAATTCCATCCATGCCGCCGTACTCATCCAGAACCACGCAAAATAATTGCCGGTCTTTTTTCATGTTCTGGAACAGCGTGGCAGCCTTGATGTTTTCAGGAACAAAATAAGGCTGTTTGATTGCTTCTTTCATGACATGATCGCGGTCCTTGGTGCGAAGCCGGAAATAATCCTTGGCATCCAGAACGCCGATGATATCGTCCACAGTTTCGCCGCAGACCGGGTAATACGAGTGGCGGCTCTCATGGATGAGCTGCTCCCACTCCTCAATCGAATCCTCCACCCACAGAAGATCCACATCGGTCCTGTGGACGCAGATTTCGTCGATCGTCAGATCATCGAACTCAAATACGTTCTGAATCATATCTTTTTCTTCGTTGTCGATGGTACCTTTTTCGCTGCCGGCATCTACCATCATCCGGATTTCTTCCTCTGTTACCTGATCATCGTCCTCGTTCGGGTCAATGCCGAAAAGGCGCAGAATACCGTTTGTCGATACCGTTAAAAGTCCGACCAGCGGGGCAAAAATTTTCGAGGCGGTGGTCACAAGACCGGATACGCCAAGTGCGATTTTCTCAGAGTTGTGCATCGCAAGACGCTTTGGCACGAGTTCACCGAAAATCAGGGTAATATAGGATAAAAGCAGCGTAATCAGCACGACGGCAATGGCATCCAGCGTCTTTTCCGGGATCTGCACGCCCGCATCCACCAGGACCGAGACGAATCTGCCCGAAAAGTTTTCTGCCGCAAAAGCACTTCCTAAAAATCCAGAGAGAGTGATGACAACCTGTATGGTTGCGAGGAAACGCGACGGCTGCTCCGTCAGACGGAACAGCTTTGCCGCTTTCTTGTTTCCCTCCTGTGCCATTTTTTCCAGTTTAGCGTCGTTACAGGAGACCACAGCGATCTCCGCGCAGGCAAATACCGCATTGACCGCTATCAATACGACCTGCAAAAGAATACTGCCGACTATGTCACTGTCCAAACGATTCAAACCTCCTCATATCTTGCATTAGATTCTTATGCGTTCTTTAAGAATGCTACATAGGCTTTCTTTGCCTCGTAGATATCTGCTTTGCTGGTTACTTCCCACGGAGCATGCATGCTTAATACCGGTACACCGGAGTCGATGACTTCCATGCCGTACAGGGACATGATGTAAGCGATGGTTCCGCCGCCTCCGACATCAACTTTACCAAGCTCTGCGGTCTGCCAGTTTACTTTGGCATCATCGAAAATAGCGCGGAGTGCTCCGACATACTCTGCATTGGCATCGTTGGAACCGCCTTTTCCGCCGGAACCGGTAAATTTGTTGATGACGATACCTTTTCCGAAGAAGGCAGCATTTTTCTTCTCAAATGCTGCTGCATACAGCGGATCAAATGCTGCGCTGACATCAGAAGAGAGCATTCTGGAGGAAGCAAGGCATCTTCGAAGGGCCAGTTCTGTTCCCTCGCCTGCAAGTGCAAGCAGCTCTGCCATGGTGTTCTCGAAGAAATGAGACTGCATACCGGTTGCGCCGACGCTTCCGATCTCCTCTTTGTCTACGAGCAGGCAGCAGGAGGTCTTCTCCGGTGCTTCTACTTCGAGCATTGCAACAAGAGAGGTGTATGCGCATACACGGTCATCCTGGCCGTATGCAAGGATCATGCTGGCATCCATACCAAGCTCACGTGCTTTTCCGGCCGGTACGATCTCAAGCTCTGCTGAGAGGAAATCCTCTTCTTCGATGCCGTATTTGTCGTTTAAGAGTTTTAAGGTCATGGCTTTGACTGCCTCTTTCTCAGTTCCTTCGAGCGGCTGGCTTCCGATCAGAAGGTCAAGGTTTTCGCCCTCTACAACAGTGTTTGCCGGTTTTGTCTGCTGCTCTCTGGAGAGGTGGATCAGAAGGTCTGTCACGCAGAATACCGGATCGTTGTCGTCCTCACCGATCACAACATCAACGACTTCGCCGTTCTTTTTCGCTACCACACCGTGGATGGCAAGTGGAAGGGTTACCCACTGCCATTTTTTGATACCGCCGTAGTAGTGGGTATCGAGATATGTAAATCCGTTGTCCTCATACAGCGGGTTCTGTTTTACATCGAGACGCGGGGAATCGATGTGTGCGCCGAGGATGTTCATACCTTCGGTCAGCGGTCTTGTTCCGATCTGGAACAGTGCGATGGCTTTTTTCATGCATACGGCGTAAACTTTGTCGCCTGGTTTTAATGCACGGTTTTCTTTTACGTAAGTGTCAAGGTTTACGTATCCAGCCTCTTCCGCCTGGCGCACGCTCTCTTTTACGCACTCGCGCTCTGTTTTTCCGTTGTCCAGGAATGCGCGGTAGCCGGCGTTTAATTTTTCCAGCTTTTTCATATCTTTTTTCTTGTACTCATTCCATGCTGTTTTTCGTTCCATAGCTTTTCTCTCTTTCTGTTTTCTTTATCTGATCCGTGCCGTATTTTTCTGAATCTAATCGGGCTTCCGGTCATGATTGCGATCTCTTTCATTATAATCTGTTTTGACAGGAAACACAAGGACTTTCGATGTACGGAAAAGACAAGGAAGACCCCGCGGCGGACCGTTTTTTGCGGCCGCAGCGGGGTCTTTAAGGGGAGGATAAGTATTTCCTTATTCTTCTTTTGTCTGTCTCATCGAACAGGGGAATTTCGATGATAGTCCTATTCTCCCCGGTATTTTTGTTTTTATACACTTCGTTTTCATCAGCAGCAGAAAAATCCCCGTCCGCCGCAGCAGCAGCAATTACAGATCGCATTGATCGCCATGCACTCGCAGCACCATTTGCCGAGATCGCCGGCGCTTCTCTCATAGCCGTAGCCGCTTCCCATGTCGGAATACCACTGGCCGCTGCCCTGGAGCTGGTTTAAAAGCTGCTGGTACTGCAGATTCTGCGGTTCTAATTTGACTGCCATCTCGGCATCCTGCACGGCATTGATGTTGTTGCCGAGGCGCGAATTTGCGATCGCATGCAGGAAATACCATTTTCCGCTGCGGTCGGAATGTCGTTCAGCACGTTCATCGCCTCGCGGAAGTGGCCGCTGTTGATGTAGTTGGCTGCCGCCTGCAGCCGCATTTCCTGCTCGGAATTTCCATAATCATTCCGTGCGGAGCCGCCGTTTCCGTACGCGCCGCCGAATGGGTCGAAGCCGCCGAACGGGCCATAGCCGCCGTAAGCATCTCCGCCATACGACGAACCTCCGCTCTGGTACGAGGTGCCGTGCTCGCGTTCATCCATGATCTGTTTGTACGCCTGCTGCACCTGTTTGAATTTTTCTTCTGCTTCTGCTTTATTCGGATTATTGATATTGGCATCCGGGTGATACGTCCGGCTGAGTTTTCGGTATGCTTTTTTGATTTCATCGTCCGAAGCCCCGCGGGACACGCCCAGCACCTCATATGGATCTGTCATCAGTCTTTATTTCTCCTCTTTTTGGCGCTCTTTTGCGCTTTTTCGCATTTCGTATTTTTCCCAGATACCAGCATACAATATATTTCGCAGAATGTCTACATTTTCCAGGATCGGAAGTTTTTCAAATGCACGCGACGCTTCCGCCGTCATCATCAGCAGGATTTTTTCTGCGGTTTCCTCGAAGTCCGGCTGATCGGCGATGGACAGAAACGGGTTGTAGTTTCCGCTCTTTTTATCTTTTTCCACGTCATCAAGCGCATCCATCAGGTAAATGAATTTTCCGATGTAAAAGCCGACCTGGCGCAGATCATCGCTCCAGATGTCCTCCTCCGGTATATAGATCTCCGCCATCACCTCTCCGGTATAGCCCGCCGCAAGATCGAGGTCTGGATTGTTTTCCTTCTCGCATGCATGCAGCTTTTCGAGGTAATCCTGCACTGCTTTCGTCTGGCGCGGATACGATGCTCGATGCGTGTCACAGATTTTTTCAAAGCCTTTGCCGCTGTAAACGCCGCGTAGTTTTTCTCGTCCTCCCAGTCATCCAGCAGATTGTAATAGGCGAGCAGCACGTTCATGTCTGCGCAGTATTTTGTGTATTTGTTCCGCAGGCATTTATGTTTTTTGCCGGGATGAAGAAAGCAGTAATGCTCCTCTTCTTTTGTCTCACACTCATAAAGCCCGGTCAGCAGGATGGAAAGAAATGTCATATCAAACGTCAGCATCGCCTGACCCTTTTTTCCATACGCCTCTTTGATATCCTGACACAGACCGCAGTAGTATGCCTGATATTTGTTGTAATCTTTGACTTTCAGGTCATCCTTTCGGATGGTCACATAACCAAACATGAATCGCACTGCTCCTTTTTATCAGGTGTTTTTGATGAATTTTGTTCCGCATTTCGGGCAGCGGATCTCGATGTGGCCTTTTCCTTTCGGCACACGCACCTGCTGATGGCAGGACGGGCAGCGGAAGTAGCAGTGCTCTTTATCCTTGAATGCACGGGTTCCGCCTCGGAAGAATCCGACGACGCGGTTTTTCAGTTCCAGGAATTTCTGGTTTTCCGCATACCGTTTGGAATGGTTCTTGGACATGATGCGCACATCCGCCCAGACGATCAGGACGAATGCCAGGGTGTAGATAAGGGAGCTCCGTACAACCGCTCCGAAAATCATCATGGCAACTGCCGCCCACATCATAAAATTGCCCAGCTGATCGATGCCGTAGCGGCCGTACATCAGGCGGGAAAGTTTTTCTTTCAGTTTATCCATTTTGTTCTCGTTTCTCCTTTTTCAAAGTATATGCCAATACTCTATCCCTTTTGAGGGAAAAAAGCAATCGAAAGCGCCATTAATTTTTTCTAAAAAAATTCTTAAAACTTGCGGTGGATGTTTCTTTTCAACTGTGCTACACTTGGTTATGTTTCTTTATATTTTATTTTCAGTAAACGATCGGAGATTTTTATGAAACGACTCAAACAGATCGGCGCCCTTCTCGCCATCGCGGTCCTGATCGGATTCGGCTTGGCGCCATGATTTTTGCGTTTATCGACACGCCGTTTGCACACAAGGCGCTGACAGTCTGCCTCTACTGTGCAATTACCGTACCAGTGCTCATCTATGCCATGATGCTGGTTGCCAAGGTTCTGTCGCACCGCGATGAGAACGACAAATCAGACAAAGGAGAAAAACAGTCATGATTGATACCATTATTTTTGATGTAGGCCGCGTACTCGTCAACTGGGACTACGAGTCCTATCTGAAACGCTTTGCTTTCGGTCCGGAAAAGACGAAAGCAATCGCCGCCGCAACCTTCGAAAGCCCTTACTGGCGCCAGTTCGACCGCGGAATTCTCGCGCCGGAGGAGATTGTAAAAGGATTCTGCTCCCTCGCCCCGGAATACACCGAAGAAATCAAAGAGGTTTTCGCCCACTGCGAGGAAACCATCACCCCGCTGCCGTATGCAGAAAGCTGGGTACGCTCCTTAAAAGAAAAAGGCTACCGCCTCTACATCCTCTCCAACTACTCCGGAGACCTCTTCGAGCGCACCAAAGAGAAAATGCCCTTCCTCCCCTACATGGACGGAACCCTCTTCTCCTACACCTGCCACCTGGTCAAACCGGAACCCGAGATCTATCAGTACCTGATCCGAAAATTCTCCCTCATACCGGATCACTGCGTATTTCTTGACGATACGAAAGAAAACATCGAAGCCGCCAAACGGGCAGGAATTCATGGAATTCATTTTACCGGCTATAAAGATGGCGTGGAGCAATTGAAAAAACTTGGCATTTAGTCAAAGCGGATATTTGCAATCTGCTTCGCTACTTGCTTGATTCGGTTAAAAAAGCCCTAGAGTTGCGATCTCCGGGGCTTTTGGTGTATCTATCACATATTTTATTTTTCTTACGCCTTCGCCGCCTCTTCCATCAGCCGCAGCATCAGCCCAACACTGCCGACATTGTATCCGGCATATGCGCGTCCGCCGATATTTCCCGGCAGAACAAGGATCAGAAGAGGAAGCTTTTCTGCATCAATTCCCATTTTTTCGGCGATGACCGGTGCATCGTCCGCCGGGTCAAGGTAGAGGGACATGTTGCGGATCGCCGCGCGGGCTTTCCGGAATGTTGCATTTTCCAAATCAGCCTTTGTGCGAAGCACGGCAGCCATAGCAGCGTCTTTTGCATTCCACCTTTCTGCGATCTCGATCAGTTCGTTCAGAACATGTTCTGTCGCTCCTCGCCGGTTCCGAGAAATGCCAGCAGAATCGGACCGTCTTTTGTGAGATCATTCAACGTACAATCCGTTCCGTCCAGATCCTCCAGCCGAATTTTGGGCAGTTCGATGTGCTCTAACAGCTCATCCAGCTCTTTTTTCACGGTTTCCAGATAAATCTCTTTTGCTTCTCCCGCCTTCAGTTCAAACACGCGGTATGCGGCATGTTGGTCACCGTTCGGCATACGCATACTTGTAATCAGACGATAGCAGCCCGGCTCCAGGGTCAGATCCAGTGTTTTGCCATCGAATGCGATGTCTTCGTAATTCAGCGTCTCAAACACCGTTCCGTTCCACTTTCCGATGGTCCACGTCTGATAGTATTTCCATGCGCTTCCATCCTCCGCACGCAGTGTCAGAACCGCACTTTCCGTTTCCTCCTTCAAAACAGCTGCTTCTGTTTCCACACTGTGGAATTCCCCATCACGGTAATACTCCGGCTCCAGGGTCACCGGATTCAGTCTTGCCGCTACATTGAGACTCCGGCAGATTGCCACAAACAGAATCTTCTGCGCCAGCGGACTTCCCTGTTTCATCGTAAGGACGCCGACCGGCGTTGCCATGATTGTATCATACTCTTCTTCTGGATGGAAGGTAATATTCTTCTTAAGATAATCCAGGATCCGTTCCGGCTGCTCCGCAAAGCTGCGTTTTGTCTCTTCCTCAAAAAATCCGCGATCATGCTCCGATATGGCGTCAGCTCCTCGAGGAAAATACGCGGGCAAAGAAGATCCTTCCTGAAAATCTCCTCTGGAAGATCCCCCTGCTCACAGTCGAGATGATCCTCTAAAACGGATGCCTTCAAGTCCTTCGCATCCTTTAATTCCAGCGAAAACAGCAGCTTCTTCCGGTTCGGATTTTCATCTTTGGAAAGGAATGTATAAACCTCCTCAAAATTCTCTCCTGCCCGGTGGAAAATCTCTTCCGCTTCCGGATACGCAGCAGCTTTTTTCTCATCAAAGCATGCTGCAAACCGTGCCTTCCGAAGCCGTTCCGCCTCTGCCATCCGTGCCGCATTGCGCTCCTTCTGCTCCTTTGTGGCAACGACATTCCGTACCGGCACCTCCTTCGGTGCCCGGATTTCCAGCGTCTGCCACGTATCATCCGCTGACGGAACCGCCTCTTCCTGCAGCACCAGTTCCAGCGAATCTTCCTCCTCTATCCTCATCATGGCTTCTGCCCGGCGTATTCCGTCAAATGCCCGTACCCGGATATCGCCAAGGCCAAGTGTCATCTGAACTTCTCCGTCCGCATCCGCAATCATCACTGCAGCCGGGAAAAACTCTGCCATATTCAGGATTTCAACCGCAATATGCGCTCCTGCAGCCGGTTTTCCATTCTCATCCTTCACAAGAATCTTCACCAGCTTCGTTCTGCCATAAAAATCTGTATGGTTAAAGTAGTACAGCGCTCCTTCTTTTCCAAGATACTCCTCGTTACTTTCCTTCACATAATCCGAAAAGTTCCGCGTATGAATCAGAATTGCCCGATTCGCCGGACCGGAAAACCAGCCGGTATCCAGCACCTCTTCCGGCTCGCAGGCGCCGAGAAAATGCCACTCGCCGTCCACAAACACCTCAACCATGCATGATTGTCATCACAGTGCGCCCATCTTGGTGTATAGACCTGCCGCGCCGCAATACCGACACTCCGATACGCCGTAACTGCAAACGTTGACTCCTCGCCGCAGCGTCCCTTTCCGCTCCGATACATCGTCATCGGAGATGCCGTTCTGCTGTCCGTCGCCTCATACGTTGCATGCTCCGCACACCAGTAATTAATCTCCAGAATTGCCTCCCAAAGACTCATTCCGGCTACACGCCCCATAATCTGCTCGTAAAAAAACGGTCTGCAGTCCGTAATATCCTCGGAATTGATCCGGTCATACAGCACATAATTTACAAACACATCCTCCGGCAGTTCCTTACACCATGCCACCTTCTCCCGCAGCATCAGCGCATGCTTCACGTACGAAAGAAAAAGGTTAAATCCATATTCTCCCGCATCCCTTACCGGCATCGTACCATACAGAAACTTCATCAGCACAACCTCTTCTTCACTGCACTGTTTCAATTTTTCTTCGATAACAGGCATCACCGGAGCCAGAAGCTCTCTCCGTCCCTCAAATTTTTCCGTTGCATATTTTTTCAAATTTTCTGAGATCATGATTCTATCTATCCCTTTCTCTTTTTTCCTATCCGTCTCCACAACGTACATCCGCCCACCGGCGGCAGACGCCATGTGAAAAAGGATTCCTTGCGATTTTTCAGGAACACCGGAGCGAGGAGCCTTTTCACATACCGGCTGTGGGTCACTACGCTACATATTTTTCTTTATAAATGAAAGTAATTCTCCGCTGGGATCGCATTTATACTCCCAGAACATAATGCCCCCCATGCCCTTTTCTTTCAGGTACGCAATTTTCACCCCAAGTGACTCGCAGTCTCATAGCTGATAAATGTTTCCCCGTCAAACAGATACGGAACCTTTGCCTGCTCATCCCAATACCGGATAAATCCCCTCTTTCCGATCCAGCTCTCTTTGAGCTCGCCATAGTCACCGCCATATCCTCCGACCGTCTCTGCTTCCATTCCAAGCCCGTTGCGGCATCCGGCGCCTTTTACTCCATCCCATTTTCTGGAATAAAACGGTACGCAAGAATCAGCTTCTCCATTGGAACGCCTGCATTTACAAAACCGTTCACTGCCTTCTGCACACATGCATCAAACAAATTTCCCTCACTGTGATACAGCGCCGCATGATGTCCCGTCACCTTCTGGAAACCGCCCTGCAGATCATACGTCATCAGCTGCACATAATCCAGATACCGGGAGGCCTCCTTCATATCTGTCTGCAGTGCAAAGTAAACATCTCCGCCGACTGCTGTCGTTACAAGCATGCCTTCTCTGTACGCGTCCAGTGTCTTCCGAAGCTCCGCCAGAAGCAGCGTATAATTCTCTTTATCCGATCTGTCCGACGCAATTCCTGCCAGCGATGTGCCCGGATACTCCCAGTCAATGTCAATGCCGTCCAGACCATACTCCTTCACAATTGCAAGTGCACTCGCAGCAAACCGCTCTCTTCCCTCTTTTGTTCTTGCAGCCTGGGAAAAGCCGTCTGCTCCCCAGCCGCCTACGGACAATACAATCTTCAGCTCCGGGTTGCTTTTCCGAATGGATACTATTCCATCCCGTGCATCCTTTGCATCCCATACAACTTCTCCGTCCCGGATCAGACCAAATGCAATATTGATCACGGTAAGTGCCCGCACATCCTCTTCTCGCATATGATTTAAATCCGCCGTATTTACAATAGCCAATTATTCTCTTCATCTCATAAGCTCCTCTGTCCGAATCGTTTTACTCATTAAATGTTACGACTTCCCCGTGTCCCAGATTGTAGGTGATCTCATCCTCAAGCTCCACCTTCACAACCGTTGCAAACGGATGAATGCTCATCTCTCCGGCCCAGATCCAGAGCGTTCCCGGAATGCCGCTCCATGGAAGTGAACCTGTGTAGGAGAACCGGAGCTCCTCTCCCGTATGCAGAACCGTCACCCTTTTTACCGGTGTTTTAATGCCTTTCACACACAGTGTCTCCTGCGGCTTATCATAGACGAAAAGATACATCGTCTTCTTATCCGCCGAAATCGTGCTTCCGCCGAGGAAATGATTGTAATCCAGTCCTTTTTCTGTTCCAAATACCGCTTCCTTATGGTCATGAATCCATCCGCCCAGATCCAGAAGAACTTTCTCCTGGCGTTCATCCAGCGTTCCGTCCTCCTTCGGTCCGATATCCAGCAGCATTCTTCCTCCAAGGGTGATACAGTCGCAGAACATGCGCACAATCTGACCGCTGCTCTTGTAATCATTGTCCGATGGACGATATCCCCAGGAATCGTTGATTGTCGTACAGAATTCCCACTCGCCTTTCGGTCCGTACAGCGGTATTCCCTGCTCCGGTGTCTCATAATCTCCATAGCCCTGCATTCTCGAATTCAATACAACGTTCGGATTCAGGGTATGCAGATATTCCCTGAATTCCGGCATCTTCCACTGTGCCGCGCTCCGTTCCCAGTCACCATCAAACCATAAAAGATCCACCGTTCCGTAATTTGACATCAGTTCTTTTAACTGATGATTGTTGAATTCCAGAAACTCCTGCCATTTCTCCGGCTCCTCCTCTTTTCCGGCCGGGGAACCATAGATATCGTTCAGACAGTCTTCTTTTTTCATTCCTTCCGGGTAAACCGTGCGGTACCGCGGATCCGACCAGTCGATCAGCGAATAATAAAGGCCGACCTTCAGACCTGCCTCACGCATGGCAGCTGTATACTCTTTTACAAGGTCGCGCGCTGCCGGTGTTTTCTTCACAACACTTAAATCACTGTATCCGGTATCAAACAGTGCCACGCCGTCATGGTGCTTCGCTGTCATAACCACGTACTGCGCACCTGCTTTTTGAAACAGCTCCGCCCATTTTTTCGCATCAAACTTCGATGCTGTAAAGCCTTCACACTGTTTCATGTAATCTTCATAAGAAATATTTCCGTTGTGGAACGACCATGACTCTGACACATCACCCACCGCATAAATCCCATAATGGATAAAAATGCCCAGCTTCGCGTTCCGAAACCAGTCCTGCATCATCTCTTCCAGCTCCTCCTTTTTTTGTACTCCCGGATTAAAAGACTCCGGGCATAGCTTTTTTATCCGATCTAATTACCCCTTTATTGTTTCTTCCCATTATATCAGTTCTTGCCCAAAAAGAAAGGCATATTACCGTTTTACACTGTAATATGCCTTTTTTCACGCCACAGGAAATATCGTTACCTTTTCCTGTTTATTTCGCGATTTCCTCGATACCCTGAGTTGCTACCCAGTCCTCAAGTCCCAGAGAGTACATACCATCTACATAAGCCTGCCAGTCAGCATCGTTGTCAATGTCAAGCTCGCCGCATACGAACTGCGCCTGCTGCTGCTCAAAGAAATCTTTGATTGCTGTGTTCGTATCAGAGAAGGTATCAATTTTATCCAAGTCAATCCAGTAGGACGGAATAATTTCTTTGGTCAGATTTGCCTCATAAGCTTCCTCTGTTGCTTTTTTCTCATCATACATCGGATGCTCTTCTACAAACTCGAAGTCTACCGGCAGATATTTCGGCAGAGGACTGCGGCCACAGATTGCCCCAGGAATATTTTTCCTGATCTTCCTCAGACAGTGTGGTGGTGTCAATCGCATGGTATCCGTCATCCTCTTTGTTTACAATCACACCAACCGGTCTCTGTTGCAGCCGATGCCGTTCTCCAGTGCGAATGCATTGTCAAACCAGCGGCAGATGATTTCCGGATGCTCTGCCTTGTTTGTGATGACAGCCTGGGTTCTGTATACGCTGAAGCCTTCCGTATCGCGCAGCCAGATTCCGTCTTTGTCTGTGTTCAGAACAGGCATGGAGTCGAAATCGCCTCTTTCCTCTGCAGCCGGGATTCCGGTAACTCGTTGCTTCCGTATGCGATGGAAACGCCGTACAGGTCCTGATTTCCTTTACCTTCCCATGTGGAGCTGTCCTGTGTGTAAAGCTCTACGTCTACGAGTCCTTCTGCATACAGTTTGTGGAACCAGGAAAGGAACTCACGGTATGTATCGCTGACACCGCCGTAAACAACCTTTTCATTCTGGATTGCAATACCAAGTTTGTTCATCGGAAGTCCGAAGTAACCGGCCATAGCCTCGATATGTTTGTTGTTCGGGTCGGTAGAGAACGGGATTTCATCGGAAGCGTCACCGTTGCCGTTTGCATCCTGCTCTTTGAAGGCTTTCAAGACTGCCTCAAACTCGTCTGTAGTGGTCGGCATGCTCATGCAACATTCTCCAGCCATTTCGTATTGATGTATGGGCTGTATCCAACGGTTGTATCGGTACATACGTACGGAATTGTGTAGATGTGTCCGTCCGGTGCTGTCATTTTTTCTCTTACACCCGGCAGATCCAGGATCGCAGAAATGTTCGGGCAATATTTCTCAAAATAATCTTCCAGCGGAATGAATACGCCCTGGTTTACACCATAGGTGAGGATTGCATTATCGCTTAAGGTCCATCCGCCGATCACATCCGCGTAATCTCCGGAGTTCAGATCCAGATTCAGTCTCTCCGTTGCTGTTTCGTATGGATAAATTTTCAGTCAACGTCTACATTGGTCTGTTTTTTGAACTCATCGAGCATGATAAACTCGCCGGATTCGCTGGAATCATCGCAGAAGATGGAGAAGGTGTAATCTCCCTCGTCTACCAGCGGAAGACCTTCCTGATACATAATGCCGTTTACTTTTCCGTCCTCATCCACGGTGTCGTTTGCTGCGGATGCTGCGGATGCTGCAGAAGCACTCTTTGCCGAGCTGCTTCCATTATCACTTCCACATCCGGTAAACATAGATGCCACCATTACTGCAGTTAAAACTGCTGCGACTGCTTTTCTTTTCATGATTTTTCCCTCCTGTGTTGTTCCGGCGGCATTTTCCCGCCGGAAGCGCTTTTGCCTGTCCGTTGTCCGGACTCTTTATTTACATACCGCCGTTTCCCGTGCGGCAGATAAATCGTTAAAAAAACTTCTTCTTGTAAATCAACCCTTCATGGATCCGATCATAACACCCTTTACAAAGTGCTTCTGCACCAGTGGTACATAACCAGAACCGGGATACTGCTGATGATGATCAGCGAGTATTTCATAACGTCGATCAGCTGCTGTTTTTCCTGCAGTGCTGCTCTTGCTGCCGCAGTTGTTGCTGTCTGGGACAGCGCGGTCTGGTTCGTGATCAGGATGTTACGCAGAACCAGCTGCAACGGATACTTTGCTTTGTCCGAAATATAAACGAGTGCTGAGAAGTATGAGTTCCAGTGACCGACACCATAGTACAGAACCAGAATTGCGATGATCGCTTTGGAAAGCGGAAGTGCAATCTGGAAAAAGAATCTCGCCTGGGTGCAGCCGTCAATTTCAGCTGCCTCATACAGCTCTTCCGAAATGTTCGACTTGAAGAAGGTTCTTGCCACGATCATGTTGTATACGCTTAAGCATCCCGGAAGAATCAGTGCCCAGATCGTGTTCAGCATCTGCAGTCTCTGAATAACCAGATAGGTAGGGATCAGACCGCCGCCGAAGAACATGGTGATCAGGTAAAAAATGGTGATCGGTTTCTTTCCGGAGAAATTGCTTCTGGAAAGTGCATATGATGTCGGAAGCGTTACGATCAGGTTGACCATGACACCGCAGAAGGTGATGATCAGGGAGTTTAAAAAGCCTCTCATAACCTGGTCGTTTTTAAATACTTCTGCGTAGCCCTTCAGGGTAAATCCGATCGGGTGAAGCAGTACTTTACCACTCGATACGGCGCTTGGCGCACTGATGGATGAAATGATAACCCAGTACAGCGGATATGCCACAACAAACAGAACCAGCGTCAGGATAATGAAGCAGGCTGCGTCAAAAACGACGTCCTCTTTGCAGCGTTTTATTTTCTTTTTTGTCACTGCGGTATTTTCTTTACTCATGTTTTTGTTTCCTCCTACCACAGGCTGTTGCCCGAAAGTTTATCAGATATCGTATTGACAATGATCAGCATAACCATGTTTACGATGGTGTTGAACAGACCGATTGCTGAAGAATACGACATATCGTTGTTGATCAGACCGACCTTATAGACGTAGGTGGAAATGATCTCGGATACACTGGCATTCAGGTTGTTCTGCAGAAGGAAGGCTTTTTCGAAGCCGACGGAAAGAATGCTTCCGCAGTTCATAATCAGAAGAATGGTCGCGGTCGGCATGATCAGCGGAAGGTCGATGTGACGGATCAGCTGTAATTTCGTTGCGCCGTCTACCTTTGCCGCCTCATGCAGCTCCGGGCTGATGCCGGCGAGTGCTGCGAAGTAAATAACAGAGCTCCATCCTGTACTCTGCCATACGCCGGTCCACACATAAATGTGTCTCCAGTAGGCTTTTTTCGCCATGAAGTTGACCGCCGGAATTCCGATTGCTTCCAGTACGTGGTTGATAACACCGACGGACGGAGACAGGAACAGAATGATCATACCACACATAACTACGGTGGAAATGAAGTTCGGCGCGTAGGTGACGGTCTGGATCACTTTCCGGTATCTCTTATGGCGGAAGGAGTTCAGCATCAGTGCCAGGATGATCGGAATCGGGAATGATACAACCAGTCCGTACAGACTCAGGATCAATGTGTTCTTGATGGTGGAAGCAAAGTATGGAGAGTTGAAGAATCTCTCAAAGTAGTACATGCCTACCCACGGGCTCTTTGTGATTCCGGCTGTCGCATTAAAGCGGCGGAACGCGATCTGTACACCATACATCGGAATGTAGCTGAAGATGAATGTCAGGATTACGCCCGGAACACAGAAAAGCCAAAGCGAGATGTCTCTCTTAAAGCGCGGATGGTGCGGCCTTTTTTTCTTTGCTTTTGTTGGTTTCTCTTTCATTTCTCTCTTGTCCTCCCTTTTAAAGGTTTCGTGTTTTCCTTGATTGGAGCATCCCTTGTCGTGAACATTTTGAACATTTTGCTTTCGCATCATCCTCGCATGCTGCTTCTTTTTTGTACAACTGCCACAATCAAATCTGTTATTTAAGATTTATCCAACACTGTTTTGATGAATTTATTTTACATTTTGTTTCCTTATTTGTCAATTAATTTTTGAACACAAATATTATTTTGTTACTTTTACGCAATTTAAACCGATACTTTTTAAGCACGTTTCCCATAAATTCTCCTGTTTTTCCCTTTGTTTTTCGTTTCACGGCATCGGAGCATACGATCCATTTATATTTTTATCCATTTTTTGCAAACAAAAAGAAGGAAGCTATGTTTCTTTATTTTGTAATATAGTTTCCTTCTTTGTTCATTTTTATTATATTTTTATGTTTTTTCGTCCGTTCTTACATTTCCGTCACGTTTCCAGTCCACCATTTCTCTGCTCCATCTTCAAGCATCAGCTCGTACTCATGGCAGATGACCTCTGGTTTTCCCGGAATCTGGACAAAATTCAGCTCCTCTTTTGTAAGATGGAACACAGCTTCTTTTTTCTCTCCCGGTGCAAGTGCAATTCTCGTAAAGGCTTTCAGCTCTTTGATTCTTGCCACAACGCCGCCGGAACGTTTCCGCACATACAGGCACGGAACGGAAGTTCCGGCCATATTTCCGGTATTTTCCACGGTAAAGGAAACAGAAATACCATTTTCTTCTTTTGTTACGGAAACATCACTGCCGGTAAACGTTGTGTAGGATCTTCCTTCTCCGAAGGTATGCAGCGGCTGGCTTGTCATATCACAGTACGCCGGGGCAACGGAAGTCCGATAATTGTAGCATACCGGGATCTGTCCCACGTGGCGTGGCATAGAAACCGGAAGACGGCCGGACGGATTGCTGCTTCCATAGAGAAGCTCAGCAACTGCCCTGCCTCCCATCGGTCCCGGGTAGAATGCATATAAAACGGCATCGGAAGCATTTTCGATCTTCTCGATACAGTATGCTCTTCCGGCAATTACAACCGTTACCAGTGGTTTGCCAAGGCGGGCAAGTGCTGCAATCAGTTCTTCCTGCGCGGCCGGAATGTGAACCTTCGCGGTGTCCATTCCCTCGCCGCAGTCCATCGAACGGCTGCCCGTTCCCTTCGAGGCTGCTCCGTTTGCATCGAACACAGCTCCTCCAAACCGTGAGGAGGAACCGCCGACAACGGCCACGATCACATCGCTTTCTTCTGCAAGTGCCATCGCTTTTGCTTTTTCATGCTCATCCGCCTCGGAAAAACCGGACCCCATCGCATAAGAGACTTTCACGCCATCCGGTGCTTCCTGCTTCATGCCCTGCAGAACCGTGACGCACTCGCTTTCCGGCACCGGCGGAGTATAATCGCCGAGCATACAGTAACGGTCTGCCGCATGGTAGCCGATCACTGCTACTTTTTTATATTTCTTTGCAAGCGGAAGCACCGTCTTTTCATTTTTCAGAAGCACAGCAGACTCCCGCGCCAGTGCAAGAGATACCTCCGGGATGCCGGCTTCTTCCGGGGAAAGCATGTTTTCTTCCATATAAGGATGCTCGAACAGACCTTTTTCAAATTTCAGTTTCAGAACGCGGAGCACCGCCTCATCGATCTGGCTCTCCTCCAGAAGTCCTGATCAACCGCCTCACCGAGACGGCCAAAGGCTTCATCCCACAGGCTCACATCAACACCGGCCTTTCTTGCCGCAACGGCTGCATGCAGCGTATCCCCCTCTGTGTTTTTCAGGAAATCGACAGCCAGTCCGTCTGCCATCACAATGCCGTCAAAGCCCATCTCACCGCGCAGTACATCGCGAAGCAGCCATGCATTTCTGTGGCAGTACACGCCGTCGATCTCGTTATACGCCGCCATGATTCCTTCCACACCGGCTTCGCAGCACGCTTTTGCAGACGGAAAATGGATTTCACGCAGCTCACGCTCCCCGATTCTCGCCGCACTCGCATTCACACCTCCGGTCGTCTCGCCCTGGGCGCAGAAATGTTTTGCCACGCTGCCGACGCCGGTCGACTGCATGCCGGTCACGGCTGCTTTTGCCATTGCGGCTGCAAGGCATGGTCCTCAGAGTAGCACTCTTCACTTCTTCCCCATCTCGGATCACGCGCCATATCAAGTGCCGACATCAGCGCCAGCTCCACATGACCGCTCTTTAACTGCTTTCCGCATGCCTTGTAGCCTTCCGAAAGAAGCGCCGGATCAAACGTTGCTCCGGCAGCCAGGTTGACCGGAAGCAGACCTCCTCCGAGTGCTGATGGCCATGGGGCACTCGCTGCTCATCATCATCGGAATGCCGAGGCGGGAATGTTCCATGACGTAGTGCTGTACCATATTGTAGGCTTTCGCGGAGAGTTCCGGCACGATTCCGGTCTTCTCGTCCTTATCTGCCCACGGGTCGGCACGGTACAGGCCGTACAGAACCCCCAGTCCGCCCATGCGCTCTACTTCTTCTTTGAATTCGTCGGTCAGGGTAAATTCCTCTCCCTGCCGCTCATAGATCCGGAATCCGTACAGACGCTGATTGAGCTGTCCCACTTTTTCCTTTAATGTCATCCTTCCCAGAAGATCCTTTGCTCTCTCTTCCGGTGAAAGGGCTGTATTCTGATATGCTTCCATCTGATTTTCCTCCTTATATGCTTTCTGCCCGGCCGTTTTCTTCCTGCCGGTGTATTTTTGATCTGTTTCCCCCAAAATTCTCTTATGAACGGCTTTATTGTATCTCATTTTTTTACTTTTGTCCACAATAAGTTATATTTCGTTCATTTTTGTTCATTTTTCATGTTGAAATTTATTACTTTTAGTGTTATGATACCTTTCGCTACTAAATTTTGCAAATTACAAAGGGAGGTTTTTACTTATGAGCAAAAACATCACGATTCCGGTTCCGGCTGTCCCGTTTGCACCGCCAGTTTATACCTGCCACCGCGCAAAAAAAGAGTTCCATCTGGACGGAAATATCAACAAACCATTCTGGGAGGACGCACCGTATACCGATGAATTTCTGGATATCCAGGGCAGCCACATGCCGCTTCCGCGTTTTGTCACCCGCGCAAAAATGCTCTGGGATGATGAAAATCTTTACGTTGCTGCCGACCTTGCCGGCGATGAAATCTGGGGTCATTTAACAGAACGCGATTCTGTCATCTACTTTGACAACGATTTCGAGATCTTCGTTGACCCGGATTCCGATACGTACCATTACTATGAATTTGAAATGAACGTTCTGAACACGGTATGGGATCTGTTTCTCGCAGAGCCGTACCGCGACGGCGGCAGCGGCCTCAATGGCTACGATATGCACGGCCTTCGCACCGCTGTCCATGTGGACGGTTCCATCAACGATCCTTCCGCTGAAAACAAAGGCTGGAGTGTTGAGGTTGTGATTCCGTTCTCCGCTCTCTACGAATACCAGAAAGAGCGCCGCGCACCGAAAAACGGAGAATTTTACCGTATGAACTTCTCCCGTGTGCAGTGGAATGTGGATGTCAAGGACAACACTTACGTAAAACGCACCGATGAAAACGGAAATGTTCTCCCGGAAGACAACTGGGTATTGGCTCCGACCGGCGTCATCAATATTCATTATCCGGAGCTGTGGGCTTTCGTCTTCTTCTCCGAGGACCGCGAGGATGCTCCATGCGACAGCACCATTCCGGAGGACGAGTATCGCAAATGGGAGCTCCGCAAGCTGTATTACGCAGAAAATATTCTGTTTGAGACAACCGGCTCCTACAGCAGCAGCCTCGATGAACTGCAGAAAACGCTGGATGCGTATGCACCGAACGACTGGAATAAATCTGTAAAAGATCTTGGATATACCATTGAAACCACCAGCCGTACGTACCTGATTTCCTGTCCGAGTGCCGATCGTGCACATCTCCTCCTTCTGTATTCCAACGGAAAGGTTGAAAAAATTACACTTTAAGCGTATAATATCGGTTAGTAGTTAAAATTTGTAACAGGATCGGTTGAAACTATGAAAAAAGTCACTTTACAGGAAATTGCAAATTCCCTGGGCATCTCCCGGACCACCGTCTGGAAGGTGTTCAGCGGACACGAAGGTGTCTCCGATTCCCTGCGCACCAAGGTCATCGCCAAAGCCCAGGAGCTTGGCTATGCCATCCCGGAAGATTTTCAATATCCTTCCAGCGCGGAGGAGACCACGCCGGTCAACATTGCAGTTGCCGTCTGCAGACCGGAAACCTCACTTTTCTGGATGACCATCATCCACCAGATTGCAAAAGTATTTTCAACACACAATGTCAATCTCGTTTACACGTATCTTCCGACTTCGGCGGATAAAACGTATTTTCTCCCGCCCACACTTACAAACGGAAGCGTCCACGGCATCATTGTTCTGAACGTGTACAACGAACGTCTTCTGCGTCTGCTCGCAGAGACACAGATTCCAAAGTGTTCCTGGACACTTCCTCCCTCGTATCCCCGGATGAACTGAACGGCGATCTTCTCCTGATGGAGAGCCGGAACAGCGTCCGCAATATTACCGCCCATCTTCTCGAGAAGGATGCACTCTTCCGGGCTTCATGGGTGATATCGGCTACGCACAGTCCAACCGCGAACGCTATGAGGGCTTCTGCCAGGCACTGATGGATGCCGGAAAAACACCGAATCCTTCTCTTTGCCTGACCACACCGCTTGGGATTGACTCCTACCGCGAGGAAATCGATTCTTTCCTTTCCTCCCTTTCCCGCATGCCGGACGCTTTTGTCTGCGCCAGCGACTACGTTGCCTGTATTCTGATGCAGCTTCTTGAAAAGCGGGGACTGCGCGTGCCGGAGGACGTTGCCGTATCCGGCTTTGACAACAATATCGAGGATCTTCTGGCAGAAAATCTGACTACCGTTCAGGTCTTCAATGAGGAGCTCGGCTCCCGCCTGGCGCTTCAGATTCTTTACCGGATCAAATATCCGCACACGCCGCATGAAGTCACGTATCTGGAATCCAAAGTTCTGTACCGCGCTTCCACCGGCGACTGATGCATCCGTTTTTTGATTTTGCTTTTTGAAAAGACACCGTATTTCCGTTTTTCGGATACGGTGTCTTTTTTATGTTTCTGTACGTTATTTCTCTGTGCGGATGCGGATCGTACGGATCTCGTACGGTTTGATCGTAAGCGAAATCTCGTTCTCCTTCACATCGATTGCGCCATCTGCCGGCTGCTCCAGCAGATTGGTCTCCTCTGCAGAAAGAATGGATTCTGCGCAGTGCAGTGTCACTTTCGTTCTCGCATTCTCCACCTCGTACAGACGCACAATCATGCCGTCTCCGTCCTCTGCTTTCTTCACGGTCTCAAGCACTACGTTGCGTTTGTCTGCAGACAGGAACTCCATGCGGTCTTTTTCTGCCGCACCAAAAACAGCTTTTGCCGGCACATTCAGATTCAGCGCTTCCTGTACCGTACCTGCCTCACGCCACGTTCCTGCATGCGGATACAAGGAGTACGTAAAGGAATGCTCCTCCTGGTCTGCCGTCAGATTCGGCTCAGTTCCGGATTTAATCAGGGTCTGTGTCATCACGCGATCCTTCATGGAATAGCCGTACTTGCAGTCGTTCATCAGGCTGACACCGTAGCTTCCCTCGGAAAGATCGGCCCATTTGTGGCCACATACCTCGAATTTTGCCTGATCCCAGCTTGTGTTGGTGTGCAGTTTTCTTGTCACGTTACCAAACTGGATATCGTACGTTGCCTCATCGCTGTGAACGTCAACCGGGAAGTGTACTTTGAGCACATGCTCAGCAAATTTCCAGTCAACGTAGGTTTCGAAATCAATTCTGCGGTCTTTTGCGTAGAAGTGGATCTGCTGGCGGATGACGGTATCCATCACTTCGCGCTCGATCTCCAGGGTTGCACGGACCGGACCGTTTTCTGTCCACTCCATGCGGCGCACGCCTCTACCTTCCAGGATTTCTCGGTATGGAAGATGTCCAGATTCCATGCGCTGTACTGCAGCGGTTTATCCTCATAGATCCGCAGTTCATTTCCTGTTTTTCCGATCTGAAGTACTTCACGGTCATTTTCTTTGTCAAACAGGGAAGTAAATTCGCCGTTTGCATCGATTGCAATGGTGTAAAACGGTGTCTCAAGGGTATATCCCTCTCCTGCTTCTGCTATGGCAAACGGTGTTTTCACAACGGATCCGCTTACCGGGCGCAGTACCTGATATCCCTTGGACGGCAGATTTTCTGCGTAAATAACCGCTCCGTCTTTCGTCTGCTGTACCGGATACACGTTCGTTCCATCGGTCAGTGCCTCAGCGCTGTTTGTGCCCAGCTCTACGATATCGTTTCTTCTATGGCCCAGCGTATTCCATACGGTCACACTCTCGTCCTTCTTCGCACAGAGTGCATCCAGACGCTCACCGATCAGTTTTGCAGATGTTTCTGCAATTTCCGCATACTCTTTCTTCGTCTGCTCATATACCTCATGGATGGAGGAACCCGGCAGAATATCGTGGAACTGATTTGTCAGGATCATCTCCCACATGCGGTTCAGTTCTTCGGTCGGATATGCTTTTCCGGCCTTTTCTGCCAGAACGGACAGAAGCTCTAATTCCATCATCGCATACTCGCTCTTACGGTTTCCGCGTTTGTTGCGTGCCATCGAAGTATACGTTCCCCGGTGGAACTCGAAATACAGCTCTCCGATCCAGGTTGGGAGGCGTTTGCTGTCTTTTACTTTCTCATGCAGTTCGTCGAAATACGTTCTCGCAAATGCCTGGCGTACTTTCGGCACGCCCTTGATGCCTTTTTCCATTCGTTTGGATGTCTCAAGCATCGTTCTGGTCGGGCCGCCGCCGCCGTCCCCGTAGCCATAACTGATCAGAATATCGTTGTTGATATCCTTATTCTGATAGCGGTCCCAGCCGCCCATGATTGCATCCGGATGCAGCATGCCGTTGTATGTCGTAAAGAAGCTGGTCTCCGGCTGGCCGACGCCGAGCGTTGTGATCATATGCGTGAAAACTTTGCTTCCGTCGATCCCTTCCCAGTTCATGGTATCGTACGGCACTTTGTTAAACTCGTTCCATGCCAGCTTTGTCGTCATGAAGTAATCAATTCCGCATTTTTTCAGAATCTGCGGCATGGCAGCGCTGTATCCGAACACGTCCGGCAGCCACAGAATTTTGTTGTCTACACCGAACTCCTCTTTGAAGAAGCGTTTTCCGAACAGGAACTGACGCACAAGGGACTCTCCTGATGTCAGGTTGCAGTCTGCCTCAACCACATGCCGCCTTCCGGCTCCCAGCGTCCTTCTTTGACTCTCTGGCGGATTTTCTCGTATACTTCCGGGTGTCTTTCCTTTACAAAGCTGTAGAGCTTCGGCTGGCTTGACATGAAATGATAGTTCGGATACTCATCCATCAGTTTTAATACCGTTGCAAAGCTTCGGCAGGATTTCTGGCGAACCTGGTCAATCGTCCACAGCCATGCCACATCAATGTGGGTGTGGCCGATGCACGTTGCCACAACTTCGTCCCAGCCGCCCATTTTTTCATAGATCTCTTCCTGGATGCATTTTTCTGCCTCTTCGATGGAAGCGTAGAACTCTTTACTGTACGGCTTGCGCAGGTCCAGCAGATTGATCGTGTTGGTCAGTGCGGTTTCGAGATCCAGACGCGTTTTATTATCCTCGTCCATACGGTTCAGGCCCTGCATCGGAACGATGAGGTCGTAATAGATCTCCTCGATTTTCGCATCATGCTCCTCAAGGTCTGCCAGCAGACGGAACTCGCTGTGCAGCGTTCCGGTGTAGGACTGCAGGTCAAACTGGATTTTTTCACCGGCCTTTGCATTTTCTCTTACAAGTACTTCGCGGTGGTTGATATCCATACCCTGGATCACTTCGCCGTTTGCAAACAGCAGGAACTGCGGGTTTCTTCCGTCATCCCATTCGTCCAGTCCTGCATGGACTCTCATCCAGAGATTTTTTCCATCGAAGCTCTCCGGAATGGTGATGGTGGTGCGGAACCAGTAATGTTTGTCCGGTCCGTACCAGCGGTCATTGACCGTATCAAACGATGTCCACGGCTCTTTTGATGCATCGGCCTCTGCCGGTGTGATATAGCATCCATTTTTCACCTGCATATCGGTGATTTTAATTTTCTGTGAAATCGAAAGTCTTGCCAGTTCCTGGCAGATTACGTTCACACGCTCTTTTACAAATTTCATAGTGCCTCCTTATGCTGTCCATGGGGTCATTTTTAAAAAGAAAGTCCGCCGGACCTGCAGGCTTCTTTCACCCGTAAGCCCGGCGGACTTGTCGCTTTTTAAGTTATCTTATAAATCAAAGGCTATTCTCTTTCACATAGTTCAGCAGCTCATCTACGGTTGTGAATGCCATACCGGTTACAGTATCTGCGCATCCGTAGTAGATAGTGATTCTTCCGGTTGCTGCATCGCTTAAGGTTGCGCACGGGAATACTACGTTCGGAACATCACCCATGCACTCGTACTGGGTGATCGGAGCCATAATATAGTCTTTCGTTCTGTATTTTACTTTCCACGGCTCGTCGATATCAAGCAGTGCGCATCCCATACGATATACGTATCCGTTGCAGGTTGTGATAACGCCGTGGTAGATCAGCAGCCATCCCTCATCTGTTTCGATCGGAACCGGGCCGGCACCGATCTTGGTGCACTGCCATGCAGACTCATCGCCGCGGACCGGGCTCATCATGTGACGGTGTCTTCCCCAGAATTCCATATCTTTACTCTGGCTGACAAAGATATCGCCGAACGGTGTATGGCCGTTGTCGCTTGGACGGCTCATCATCATGTAGTAGCCGTTGATCTTTCTCGGGAACAGCACGCCGTTACGGTTGAATGGAAGGAATGCGTTCTCAAGCTGAACGAATTTCTTGAAGTCATAGGTGTAAGCAACACCGATGGTCGGGCCGTGATAGCCGTTGCACCAGGTTACATAGTATTTGTCGTCGATTTTGCAGACACGCGGGTCATAACGGTACTCTCTTGTCAGAATCTCCTCGTCAGCGCCCTCAAATTTGATCGGTTCATCCTCGATCTCCCAGTGGATACCGTCTTTACTTCTTCCAACGAAGATGTCCATGCTGATGGAACGGCTGTCGCAGCGGAATACACCTACGTATCCGTCCTCGAACGGTACGACTGCGCTGTTGAAGATACTGTTGGAACGTTTCTGCTCGTAACGGCCGATGATCGGGTTCTGATCATAGCGCCATACCGGCATGTGCTCTCCTGCTGGTTTTTCCTGCCAAGCATATCCGGCAGATTGTTTCCGATGATTTTACTCATGATTGTTTCCCTCTGTGAAAATTATTTTTTTCTTTCTCTCTTGTCACGCCATACGGACATTTTTGATCTTTCGATCCGATACTTCTATCTTCGTCCATTTCTGCGCAAAAGTCAAGTGTTTTTGTTCACTTTTATGTAAATTTTCGTTTTCTTTGTTACTTTTTATCGTTCATTTATTTTCTATTTGTGTTCATCTTTGTTCACAAATGGATTTTTTCTATTTTTCGTACGGTTTTCTTCCCCGCAGAATGTCGGCATACCAGAATACAATCTCTGAAATGTGGTGCAGATCGCCTTCTTTGCTGATGCTTCTCCAGGACGCTTTATACTTCATAAACCAGGTTTCCAGCCGTCCCGCAAGTGCCGCGCAGCTGTCTCATCCTTTTCTTTTCCAAGCTCAATGTCACACATTCTCGCGCCCGTCTCATTCCAGATGTCAATCGCTTCCATCGTGAGTTCCAGCACCGGAACCATTGGACGGCAGGATTCTTCCAGAGCACCGGCTGTCTTTTTCAGTTCTTTTTTCAGAGCCGCAATTGTTTCCTTTGCAGCTGCACGCTTCGCCTCATCCTGGATTCTCGCGTCAAACAGCGCATTCCGGTTGTTCGGATGACCGAGCACTTTTTCCTCGTAAACGACGTTGGCATCCCACCAGTCAAAGATGGAGCATTCTGCCGTTTTTGCCATATAGGAAACGAATTTTCCGCTCCGGTCGCCGTAGGCAGACGGGAAATCTGTTCATTCAGCTCCTCAAAGCTGTCGGTATCGTCTCCCCAGGAGAAGACGGCTCCATAGATCATACCAGGAAGGGAAAAGTCCGGCTGATTGATGTGGCCGCAGTCACCCCAGTCTGTGTTCAGAACACCTTCCGCATGGTATTTTCTCGCATAGCCGCACATCCGTGCGATATTTTTGTAGCTGTTCTCCACCAGGTTCATCCACTGGTTCCAGCCGCCGACCCCAGGACAGAGATACTGTCTTGCACCAGCTTCCGCCATCACTTTTGCCTCATGCTCTCTCTGCTCGGCTGCATAGCCCCAGGTCAGGCAGACGGTTTCCTCTGGCAGCTCTTTGATCAGCTCCGGCTGTGCGCAGATGATATCGCCCCAGAACATCGGCTTTTTGCCTTTTGCCACGAGAAACTCGCAGAGCTCTTTTACATAGTCGATATACAGGCGGTGAACGCCTTTCTCGTCTGCCAGCGGTTTCGATTTTCCTTTTCCAAGGTCGAACGTTTCGTCCGCGCAGATGTTGAATTTATCCGTGGCAAAAAGCGCCATGTACTCCTCGATCATGGCCTTGATCAGCTCGATCGCTCTGCCGCCGGAGACATTCACCGTGTGATGCTGCATCCGGTCCCAGAAGGAAAACGGCTCTTTCCAGCTGTCTGGGAATTCACAGAGGTCGCCATAGCTCTTTGTGGAGAGCAGCATGTACAGATGGCCGAACGTTGCGATCGACGGCACCAATTCGATATGAAGCTTTGCGCAGTACGCATCCAGCTCGCGGATTTCCTCTGCCGTAAGCGGCGTCTCATCGCGCCACATCTCGGAAAGTCCGGAGAACAGATACGTGTGCTCCACATAGAGCTGCAGCTGGTTCAGCTTGTAGTACGCCATGCGGTCTGCCACCTGTTTTAAATAGGAAAGTGTCAGCACACGGCCTCTCGTCTCATCGAGATAATAGCCGCGCACCGGCAGATCCGGCTCATCCTCGATCCGCACGGCAGGAAGCAGTGCACCGTATTCGTGCATCATCTGGCACAGCGTCTGCACACCGTAGAGCACGCCGGCTCCGTCTCCGCCCTGGATGCGGATTTCCTCCTCTGTCACCTGCAGCACATACTGCTGGCTTTTCCTTGTCTCATCCAGTTCCAGTACAATCGCGCCGGTCTCTTTTCTTCCCGGAACGCCGTATCCGATATCGTACTGCATTCCGGTTTCCTTTTTGATTCCCTTCTGCAGCACTTTCGCATACGTATCCCCATTTCCCAGCAGTCTGCCATCCAGTACAATTCTGCCGTCATAGCAGAGTGCATGTTCCCCCGTCAGGAGTTTTACCTCTTTTGGTTTTGGTAAAAATTTCATTTTCCTTCTCCTCTTGTTTTTTGTTTTCTTTGTAACCATAGAACTTTCACTGAACGTTAAGTAACATTTTGAAACCACTTTTCTCTTCTCCCCCATCCTACCATATTTTTTCCACATATTCCACAATAATTTGTAATTTTCTTCAATTTTTTTCAAAATTTCTTCCTGTTCTGCTCTTTTATATGTAAAGTAACTTTTGTTCCCATTTTCATTCCGGAACAAAATCTGTTTTTTCGGATGAATGCGATCATCGGCTTTACCGCTCTGGCTGCCGCCCACGTCAATCAGCCGGACCAGGTGCAGGAATACCTGAACAAGATTTCCACCTCCGGCCAGCACCTTTTTCCGCCTGAACCAGATTCTGCTGAATCTGCTGAGCAATGCCACGAAATTCACACAGAACGGCGGCACCATCATTGTCCGTATTATTCAGAAACCGTACTATAAAAAAGGGTATGCGCTCTACGAATTCCACGTCCGCGACAACGGCATCGGCATGAGCCGGGAATTCCAGGAGCACCTCTTTGAATCGTTTACACGCGAGGAGACTTCTACGGTCAGCGGCATTCAGGGTACGGGACTTGGCATGGCGATCAACGTCAGCCATATGGTACAGGAAATCGCGATGGAGCTCCTTTCGAACGCCGGATTTTCCGTCAGCCTTGCAGACGACGGCGATGTTGCCGTTGAGACGCTCCGCACCGCAGCGCCGGATCAGTTCGATCTGGTGCTGATGGATATTCAGATGCCGAAACTCGACGGATACTCTGCAACGCGCCAGATCCGCACGCTGGACAGCGCCATTGCCAAAGTGCTTGGCTGATTCCCCTTTCTTATCTGCCGGAACCGTGAATTTTCTCTTACTCGAAAAAGAGGAGAAAAAGTTCACGGCTCCGGCAGATTTTTTCTTGCATTCTTTCGGGGAAGTGTGCTAGAGTGAAGATATCATATTTTATAAGAGGTGCTTATTTTGGATATTAATTACGAGTTATATAAGGTTTTCTATTACGTTGCCACCACACTCAGTTTTTCCGAGGCCTCCAAGCTGCTTTTTATCTCGCAGTCGGCGGTCAGCCAGTCGATCAAGGTACTGGAGAAAAAGCTTGGAATCACGCTCTTTATCCGCAGTACAAAGCGCGTGCAGTTAACGCCGGAGGGAGAAACGCTGCTGCGCCACGTAGAGCCTGCGATCAACCTGATTGCGCGCGGTGAAGCACAGATTATGGAAGCGGGAACGCTTGGCGGCGGCCAGCTCCGCATCGGCGCGAGCGACACAATCTGCCGCTATTTCCTTGTTCCGTACCTGAACCGTTTCCACCGCTCCTTTCCGAATGTCCACATCAAGGTGACAAACCAGACTTCGACCCAGTGCGTCGATCTGCTGGAATCCGGCCAGGTGGATTTCATCGTGACCAATTATCCAAACTCGCATCTTTCCAGCCGTCTTCACACGATTCCGATTCATTCGTTCCACGATATCTTCATCGCAAACGGCGAATATTACCCGGAACTGGAAAACAGGCCGGTTCACTTAAAAGAGCTGCTGCAGTACCCGATTCTGATGCTCGACCGCAAGAGTACGACGAGTGAGTTCCTGCACAGCCAGTTTCAGCGGTTCCAGCTCGACCTCGTGCCGGAAATTGAGCTTGGCAGCAACGATCTTCTGATCGACCTGGCGAGTATCGGCCTTGGCATCGCGTTTGTGCCGGACTACTGCCTTGTAAAAGAGACGGCGGCCTTCCAGCTCGACCTCGTGGAGGAGCTTCCGCCGCGCCAGCTTGTCGTTGCCCACAGCTCCCATCTGCCGATCCCGCAGGCGGCAAAAGAGTTCATGAGCATGCTGGAAAAAGGCGCCGAATAACTTTTTCCGATCTATACGTCAAAAGAGGCAGGATCCTCAAGAAATTTTTCTGGATCCCTGCCTCTTTTTCTGTTTTTATGATCCGTTCTGGATTTACTGCTCGCTGCCGTCTTTCTGCACCGGTTCGGATGCTTCCGCTTTTTCCGGGCTTTCTGCATCCGCTGCTGCCTTTCCGGCTTCTGCTTTCAGATACTCTTTGAGCTCTTCCGGGCTGGAGATCTGAATGTTGCGGTTTACTTTTGCATCGTATGTATCGGCTCTCATGATTTCGGAGAGATCGACACCGGTCGCCTCTTTCATCGACTCAAACAGCTTTGCCATCACCACCGGCACATTGCCCGCTACGGAGCCGATGCCGTTGTCTTCGCTTCCGCCGCCGATGATCGTAATCTTGTCGATCTGGCTGAGCGGCTCTGCGATCTTTCCGGCGATCTCTGGCAGAACCTTGATCATCATCTCTGCCATTGCGGCTTTGTTGTAGCGCTGGTAAGCCTCAGCTTTCTTCTCCATACCTTCGGCCTCTGCAAGTGCTGGGCACGGATGGATGCGGCTTCCGCCTCACCTTTTGCTTGATACCGAGTGCTTCCTGCTCCATCGCATAGCGCTGGGCTTCTGCCTGGGCTTTCTTTGCCTCCGCCTCGCGGATTTTTTCGAACTGGTCTGCCTCTGCGTCTTTCTGACGGCGGTACAAATCTGCCTCTGCCTGCTGCTGTTTTGCGTAACGCTCGGCCTCGGCTTTCTTCTTGACTTCTGCCTCGAGGGATTTCTCGGTTACTTCTACTTCTCTGGCACGGAGCTCAACCTCGCGCTCCTGACGGGCGATGTTCGCATTCGCGGAAGTGATTTCCAGCTCTTTTCTCTGCTGCTCTTCCTGAATCTTGTACGCTGCATCTGCCTCTGCCTTTTTGATATCGGACTCTTTTTTCAGCTCTGCCGACTTGATTGCCAGATCGTTGTTTTTCTTTGCGATCTCAGTCTCGGCAAGAACGCGCTCATCGTTCGCCTCTTTATTTGCACGCGCCTGGGCAATTTTGATTTCTTTCTCGGAATTGGCACGGGCGATCGCCGCAGATTTCTTGATTTTTACGATATTGTCGATACCGAGGTTTTCAATGACCTGATTGGAATCAACGAAATTCTGTACGTTGAAGCTGATGATGTCAAGTCCCATCGCAGCCAGGTCCGGTTCTGAATTTTCTTTGACCAGCTCCGCAAACTTCTGGCGGTCGGAAACCATCTCTTCCAGACGCATCTTTCCAACGATCTCACGCATGTTTCCTTCAAGGACTTCTCTTGCAACCTTGGCAATATATTCGCTGTCGCGGTTCAGGAAGTTCTGGGATGCTTTCTGGAGCTTCTGCGGTTCGTCCCCGACTTTGATGTTGACGGCTGCATCCACCTGAATATTGATGTAGTCAGCGGTCGGAACGGCGTCGCTCGTCTTCACATCGATCGCTACCAGCTTCAGACTCAGCTTGTCCAGCCGCTCAAAGAATGGGAGCTTGATGCCGGCTTTACCGATCAGGATCCGCTGGCCTTTTTTGAAACCGGAAATAATAAATGCGGTATCCGGCGGCGCCTTCACATAACCGCTCGCCAGAATGGCAAGAATGATCACCACAACGGCGATCACGGCAATCATGGTTGCATGTTCGAATACAAATTCCATCTTGTTTCCTCCCTTTTTTCTGCGGATGCTTTTCGCTCCGCGTTCTGCTTTTGTGTCTGTGTTATTTTCACTATAGCATTTTTTGCGGGATAAATACAACTGCATTATTATTACGATTTTGTAAGATTTCTGTTCGGGCAAAAACAATCCGCTGGAGCAGATTCTGATATGCCTTGCAACAAAAAAACGAAGGAGCTTCTTTTTACAGAAACTTCTTCGCCTTTCCTTTTTTTCACTGATCCTGCTCTTATGCTCTTTCGACAATCTTCTCCAGCGCTTTTGTGATCGCTGCTTTCAGCTCCGTCTGATCTGCCGGTGTCTTGACGGCCAGCTGACGGATCAGTGCTGTTACGTGATCGTCTCCAACCTCACCAAGGCTCGTAACGGCCGCGATTTTTACGTCTACATCGTCTACTTCCAGAAGAGAAGTCAGAATATTAACAGAACCATCATTCTCGAAGCTGCACAGGCTTTTGCAAGCGCTACCTGCGTTGTCTTGTCCGAATCCAGATACTGTTTTCTTAATTTGTCCCATTTTCCTTTTTCCACCATTTTTTTCAGCTTGTCTTCCGATGCCTCTTTTGAACCAAACATTGTAAATCCTTCTTTCTTTTTGCTCTTATTTTTGGTGGATGCAGCAACTGCCGCGGCGAATCAAAAAGGTTCGTAGTGTTTTTGCTGTCGTCCCTGTCATGTCCGCCACATTGTAACCATGCTCTCGTCCATAACAGAAATTATACTCCTTTTCTTCTGGTTTTTGAACAGAAATACTATAAAGTTTTTATAAAAATTGTTACTTTTTCACATTTTTTTTCTTGTTGTTCTGCTTTTTATTTCAGATATCCCGTATATTCCGCCGTATGCAGCAGTTTATTGGCGTTTTCCACGCGCTCCTTGGTCGGCGGGTTGATGCCTTCGAGTTTGTATGGGATTCCTAAGGTTTCCCATTTGAATACGCCGAGGGTGTGGTATGGGAGAACCTCTACGCGCTGTACGTTGTGCAGGCTGTGTAAAACTCATCGAGCGAATCAGGTATTCATCGTAGTCGCTGCGTTCCGGGACGAGGACGTGGCGGATCCAGACTGGTTTGCCGATCTCGTCAAGGTAGCGCGCCAGATCGAGGATGTTCTCGTTGGTGCAGCCGGTCAGCTCTCTGTGCGCCTTGTCGTCAATCAGCTTGATATCGAGCAGCAACAGGTCGGTGTATTTCATCAGCTCATTAAATTTGCTGAAATACGGCTCCTCTCTTGTGAACGGATTTCCACTGGTATCCAGCGTTGTGTGAACGCCGTTCTTTTTTGCCTTGCGGAACAGCTCGATCAGGAAGTCGATCTGCAGCAGCGGTTCTCCGCCGCTTACAGTAATGCCGCCCTTTTCGCCCCAGTAATTTTTGTAGCGGAGCGCCTTTTTCAGCACCTCATCTGCGGTCTGCCAGTCGGCATCTTTCATCGTCCAGGTATCCGGGTTGTGGCAGAACTGGCAGCGCATGTTGCAGCCCTTCACGAAAATCACGTAGCGTACGCCAGGTCCGTCGACGGATCCGAAGCTCTCGATCGAATGGACCGCGCCCTTTACCGGGCCATTGTTATTCTGATTCATTTCACTCATATTTTTTCCTCTTCTTTCCAACTTACTATCTTTCTATTTTTCTGTATTTTCCGGTCAAATTTCAGGGTTCTGCTTGATTATACGGAAATCCGCGGTTCTTTTCAAGTCATTTCCATGTACAAAATCGAACACATGGCAGGATAAAAATTTGGTTCGCTATATTGCATTATGATATAGTCTGTGTTATGATCTACTCAACAAGGAGGTGTTCATATGAATCCACAACTCAAAAAGGGCGTCCTCGAGCTCTGTGTCCTCTCCCAGCTGACAAAAGAGGACAAATACGGCTATGAGCTGACAGACGCCATTTCCCGCGAAATGTCCATCGCCGCAGGAACGCTCTATATGATTTTAAAACGACTCAAGGAAGCCGGTTACGTGGAAACGTATCTGCAGGAATCCGCATCCGGCCCTGCCCGGAAATATTACCATCTGACTGAAGCAGGAACAGCTTATCAGCAGGAGAAAAAACAGGAATGGCTGGATTTCACCCAGCAGATCAACCGACTGATTTCAGATGAAACGATCTGACGATAGAAAGGAAAATCATGATGAATACAACGTATGAAACTTATATGAATGCATTGAAACAGGGCCTTGCATCCTTTGATTCTGCCGCCGCAGAGGAAATTTTAAACGATTTCGAATCCCATTTCGCCGACGCCCGCAGCCAGGGTCTCTCCGATGAGGAAATCTGTGCGGAACTCGGCAATGTCGACGATGTCCTCGAATTTTTCCGTCAGGAATATGCCACAACGGAGCAGCCTGTTGCAAACGTGCTGCCACAGGAGAAAACCCACTCCAATTCTGAAGAAACACATCCGAACTACCCGTACGACCCTTCCACCGCCATCACCGCTATGGAAATCTCCCTGCGGAACGCTTCTGCCGACTTTGCTCCGGGCACTTCCGCTTCGGTTGAGTTTGACTTTTCCGGCGACTTCGATCCGGACCGCTTCGAAGCAGGCATTGAGGGCAATACGTTCTGTCTGCGAGAGAAAAAGCTCATCCCTTCCGTATTCTGGAAACATCTTTTCTGCAATAATCACCAGAAAGAGGTGTTCTCCTTCCAGGTGCCGTCCACCGTACAGAAGCTGACGCTCCGCTCTTTGAACGGCGCGGCCGGGCTTGATACCCTCTCCCTTACTACGCTCGAAATTTCCGCCACAAACGGCAAAATCACCGGCGATTCCCTTTCCGCATCCAGCTGCCGCATACAGGCTGCGAACGGAAAGATCGTCCTGACCCGTCTGCGCACAGACAGCCTCGATGTTTCCGCCACAAACGGCAGACTTGAAATCACCGGCGACTGCTCCCGCGCAGCTTTAAACGGTGTCAACGGCAAAGTCCTCTTCGAGGGAACCTGTTCCGAGTCCCTGACAGCAAAATCCGTCAACGGTTCCGTGAAACTCCATCTCCCGCACGACCTTGCCGATGCGTCTATTCATGCATCCACGACAACCGGAAAAATCCGCCTCGTCTCCAATGGAAGAACGGATTCCTACACAAAAACATTCACCCACTCCGGTATTTCTGCATTCACCATTCAGGCAAGTACCGTCAACGGAAATATCCTGCTCTCTGACTTGCCGGCAGAAGACTGACAAAAAAGAATGGACTGGATAAAATGTTTTTCTTTAGTCGACTGATATGTAAGAAGAACACTGACTACAAAATCAGTGTCCTTCTTTCTTCCTTTACATATATTTCATAATAGTCGGCAATAATATATTCATATCTATTGGTTTTGCAACATGATCATTCATGCCACTTGTCAAAGCCATCTTCTTATCTTCTTCAAACGCATTTGCTGTCATTGCAACAATTGGAATCTGCGATTTGTTACCGTCTTTCAGTTCTCGAATTCTCCTGGATGCTTCATATCCGTTCATAATCGGCATCTGAATATCCATCAGAATCAGACTGTAGTAATTTTGCTTTGCTTTGTTAAACATATCAATACATGCAACGCCGTTCTCCGCTCTTTCTATCATGATTCCCTCTTCCGTCAAAAGTTCCGTTGCAATTTCTGCGTTCAAGTCATTATCTTCTACCAGAAGAACCCTTTTTCCTTCCAGTTTTTTGATATTCAACTGACCGTCTGCATGTTTCGGATTCCTTTCTTCCGCATTTGCTATTTTTAATGGAAGCGTGATTGTAAAAGTAGAACCTGCTCCCGGTTTGCTCTGAACTGTGATCTTGCCATTCATTAAATCCACCAGTTTCTTCACGATTCCCATGCCAAGTCCGCTACCTTCTATTCCGCTGTCTGACGAAGATCGTTCCTGTGAAAATGATTCAAAAATATGTTTTTGGAATTCTTCTGACATTCCGATTCCGTTGTCTGCTATGATAAGCTCTAATACACTCCAACCTTCTTTTTCGCCGGGATATTGGTTCAATGTGCAGCTTATGTTACCGCCTTCACCCGTGTATTTCACAGCATTACTCAAAATGTTAATCGTAATTTCAGATGATCTTGCATCATCCATATGCAGGTATGGATATCGAATGTTCTTATTGACTTTCAGTGTTTGATGTTTTTCTTCTATCGGTTTCCTAAACATATCAATACATAAATCAAAGTTTTTAGAAACATCTGTTATTGTTTCATCCAGCGTTGCTTGGTTGTTTTCGATTCGTGCTAATTCAAGAATGTTATCAATCAAATGCAGCATTTTCTTTCCGCACAATAATATTTTTTCAAAGTAATCCTCTAATATAGTTGGCTCCTTTAAATGTTTCTCTCCCAATTCTGCATATCCAATAATTGCATTCATAGGGGTACGAATATCATGAGACATATTAAATAGAAATGTTGATTTTGCTTTATTAGCTGAATCGGCCAGTCTTGCAGCTTCCTGCAACAGTTTTTGCTGTTTCTGCTCATTTTCTTTTTGCTTCTTATATACAGAATATCCACAGGTACATAATATTACCAAAATACACGCTGTAATGCATCCCAGTACAATACTTAACTTATTCGTCTTCTCAACCATTCCATACGCTTTCTGCATATCCATTTCTATGCAGAAAGCACCTATCACTTCATTAGATTCATCTTCCGCTGTCACAGGATAACAGGCTGTAAAAATAGGTCCCCATGTTGTATCAACAATATCCTGAGAATATACTGTTTTTCCAGAAAGTGCTTTTTCTATATAAGGAACCATCTCCTTTTCAATCGGATCTCCTGGATGTCTGACGTCACCAGCCGATGGATCCAGTCCGTCTACAACGTAAATCAATCTACCGTCTTCATTTCTGGTTGCTGTGTAAATATATCTCGTAGAATTCAGCGTTCTGATTTCATTCATATATGTCGACATATTCTTGAATAGTTCTGTATTCTCATCAGCTTTACTTTTTATTTCATTAAAATCTTTTCGTCCCAGTCTGTCATTTACCAGCTTATGAACCGCATCTGCACTGGAAATATCTCGTTCAATTTCTGTTTTCAGAGCAGTTTTGGTATATGCTTGTTGTAAAATAAAAGTATATGCGACAACAGCCAAAATCACCATTGCCAGAAGGAATACCAACCGTCCCTCAAAAATTTTCC
>ENA-OQCP01000011-OQCP01000011.1-human-gut-metagenome-genome-assembly--contig:-NODE-11-length-67520-cov-24.241613_pt1 | contig 67520 bp, 87 predicted proteins | sample MGYA00242760_ERZ504583 | MGnify/ENA primary metagenome ERZ504583 (study PRJEB26092, sample SAMD00036308) | human gut metagenome | host: Homo sapiens | study: EMG produced TPA metagenomics assembly of...
TTTTTCTTTTTTTCATATCTTTATTTATTAAGAATTTTTTCTTTATGCAAATATACGAAATTATTTCTTATTTATTGCATTATCTATTTTATTTTTTATAAATTCATAGGCATTGCCCCGGTAATCCTCTAGCATTTTGTATTCCTGTGGAGATAGAAATATTCCGTTTACTTTAAAAGCATCTCTTAGATGCTCCGGTATAGTGCCCTGGTGAGTGATGTTATTATAACGGATGATGAAAAGTTTCTCTTTATCTTCATCTATAACACCAAGAGTGTTGACTGGTTGGAGTTTAGTTTGGTAAATTCCCCCGAAAGCCGAGGGCACCATTAAAATACTTCCTGGTATTCTAGTTATCCAATGGGAATAATCGGGAGTAATTACGGCAATTTTCTTCTCTTTTTCAAGTTCTTTATCATAAGCTAATCGATTAAACCAAAAAGCACATTTAAAACAAACTTGTTTTCTTGCCATAAGTTGGGGAATCTCTCTAGTTTCATCGAATTCCTCTAAATTAATCGGTTTGCCACATATCTGGCATTCATTTTTCTTGTCCATATTGCATTATTTTATAAGTTATATATGATAATAGAACCTCGAAACATCCTAAAAATGGGTTATAAGCAATACTTTTGTTACTAAAATTGAACCATTAAACTGATAAGTTATGGATAAACTAACAAATGAAATGATTAAAGACCTTGCTATTCGCTTAGGTCTAGAACCTGCTCTATTGAAAGCTGTTCAATTGGTAGAAGCAGCAGGTAGAGATGGGTTTTTAGCTGATGGTAGGCCTCAAATCCTCTTTGAGGGTCACATTATGTACAAAGAAGTACATAAGAAATTCCCTGACAGAGATTTATCTTACCTTTGTAAGAGATATTCTACGATTTTCTTCCCTAAATGGATAAATCGAAGTACTTGGGAGGTGTACACGAGTACAAAAGACTCGAATTAGCCAAAGAAATTGACGAAGAATGTGCATTGAAGTCTGCAAGTTGGGGTATGTTCCAGATTTGTGGGTTCAATCACAACCTCTGTGAATGTAAAGATGTCTTCGAATTCGTTCATAAGATGTCAGAATCTCATGCAAATCAACTAGAACTCATGTATTATTTCATGAAAAACTCTGGTTGTTTGAGTAATCTCAAAGAAAAGGACTGGGCTGGCTTTGCCAGAAAATACAATGGTCCCGGGTATGCCCAGAATGCCTACGACCAAAAACTAAGAAATGCTTACGAAAACTTTAAAGGTAAATTATGAAAAGATGTCATTTTAACAGCTGGGTAGCAAAAGTATTTCTTTTCCCCAGTTACAAAGCAATTACTCTGGTGTATAACTCATTCTTCAAACACAAAGTAGAAGAGTGTAAACCCGATGATATCAATCATGAGTGTATTCATCAGATACAACAGATTGAATGTAGTATAGTGGGTTTAGTACTCGGTATCATACTTTGGTTATCATTCGGTATATCCTTTTGGTGGGTAGTGGCTCTGACTTTTGGATTCTTCTACCTTTGGTATGTTATTGAATACCTAATTATCCTGTGCTTTGCCAAGTGGGATAAACAGAACGAAAGATATCATGATGTAAGTTTCGAAGAAGAAGCCCACAATAATGATAAGAATCTGAGTTACTTGGAAGACCGTAAGCCATTTGCTTGGATTAAGTACATTAAATTGAGAAGCTACAAGAAATGAAAAAATTAAAAGTATTAGGGGTGTCTGCTGGTGCAGGCATCCTTTTGTTCCCTTTTAGAAAGAATTTGATAGCTAATATAGAAACTCGAGGAGTATTTTATACTAAAGGCTTAGAGCAGTGGAAATTGAACTTTGGTGGTATACCATATTATAAAGATGAAACCTTCCCAGATTGTAAGCCAGACATCATACTTTCAAGTCCAGACTGTGGAGCATCTTCTATTATGAGGCTTTCAAAAGTAAAAGAATTGGGCAATCCCCAAGAGAATAAATCCCTGAATCTAGTAATTCAATCAATCTTACATTATAAACCTAAGATATTTCTTATTGAAAACTTACCTCGTTTGCTATCTTTGCTCCCAAAAGAATATCTTCAAAAAACTCTTGAAGACTATAAACTTATTTTTCACGAAAGAAGCGTTTCTGACTACGGTAACTCACAGTTATCACGAAAGAGATTACTTATCATTGGAGTACATAGAAAAACGGGTAAGAAATATTTGAATGCTTTTGATGAAGTATTTCAAGTAAAAACTCCAACAACTACTAGAAATCTACTAAAACCACTCACATTCTCTCAGGAAAATAATACTAACCAGATCCCGTTTATGAGTAAAACTCTGGCAATGTATGACTATCGGAAGCTTCCTGAAAAGAAGAATCTTACAGTAGCAAAGATACATAGACTCTGGGTTAGAGATTTTAAAGATGAAAAGAAGTGGCCTATCAAAACTGCAAAGATGAGTACTCTCCCAGGAGTATATCGATTGGAGTATGATAAACCACCATTAACTCTCAGACCTGCAGATAGGCAATTTAGACCAGATGGATACCCATTGGGAATCGAAGACTTCAAGGCAATTATGGGATTCCCTGATAAATTCGAAATTTACCTTCACAAGAATGGTGATACCTTCGAGGGCGATTTTAAGGATTACCATTACTGGCTTAACAAGGCAAGGTATACAATTGCCAAAGGGGCAGTAGGGGAAATAGGTATTTGGTTCAAAAAATGCCTCAAAAAGGCAAATACCAAGAAACCTTGAGTTTCAGCTTTATATATAAAGTCTTATATATAAGTTTCTGGGGTGCCTTGAAATATATAGATATATAATATACTACGTATTATATATCTCATATATTTATCTGCGTATATATAGCTATTCATATATCATATCGTAAGTAGTATATTTGGATATTATCTCACTTCGTTCGATAAAGGTAATCGCTTAGCGATTACCGAATAGATAGTATCATTAAAGCGTGCGACTATTTCAATTTGAAAACTTAATACATCGGATTATGAGAATGATTAATGCAAAGTACCCAATTACCGAATTGAACATTAACAACATCCTTAAGTTCTTTCGGATTATTTATCGGAATTTACCTTCGATACGTTTTGAGATTATTGAAACCAAAAGTACTTTTCAATTCAAGTTCCACATCATTAAGTCAAACTTAAGTCCAGTAGAACGTTATTGGTTGAAGAGTAAGATTAAGAAATTCATCAAGTATGAAGACATTTAAGAAGGCCTTGTTCATTGTACTTCTAGGATTTACTATTTACCTTTGCTTCAGGAATTACAAACTTTCTCGAGAGGTTGATTCCCTGGAACTAGCGGTCAATGAAATCCCAGATACAGTATACACAGAGAAACCCTTCAAACCAGAGAAGAAGTACTCAGAAAAAGTTGAACCAGGTAAAATCTTAGTTCATGATAATAAGCAGCCAACTCTCTTTCCTGATTCCATGCTAAGGCAGCCAGTTATCAGTAACCAAGATTCCCTGGTTCAAATTGTTTTGAAGAAAGATAAGTTGAACTTAAGTCTGTTCAATAAGGAGACTAACACTTATTCAACTAGACTATTCCCAATCGACTTAGATAAGTACAACTACAACTGGTATGAAGGTCAATTAACTCGAAAGAAAGTTGCAAGGTTATCACTTAGTCCATACGTCTATGGCAAATACAGACCTTTCAATAATCTCTTAGATATGGGAGCTGGTCTTTCAATCAAGACTAAGAGATTTAATTACAAATTCGGAGTCAATACCTTTTACTACCCGAAGATAAAATCAGGGATGGGTACTGACATCGAATTTCAAATAACGTATAACTTTTAGATATGGCAAAGACTATCTCAGAAACTAGAACTACTTTAACTCGGGAAGAACTATCAAACTTATCCCGAGTTTCTAGTGATGTTTTCTTTTTTAGCCTTTTTTGCTATGTGATACATCCAGTAAGAGGAAAGGTAAGATTTGATTTATACCCATTTCAGAAATCAGTTCTCTACAATTTCATTGCCCAACGATTCAATATCATTCTCAAATTCCGTCAGGCAGGAATTACAGAACTTATTTCAATGTACTGTCTTTGGTTGGCGATGTACCATCCCAACAAAAAGATAAACATCATCTCTATCAAAGACACAACTGCTAAGAAGGTGCTTAAGAAGATTAAGTTCATGTACAAGAATCTTCCATGGTACCTTCAAACTCCCATAATCAATGGTAGAGCTGGAGAATACGGTTCTGCTTCCATGATAGAATTTGATAATGGGTCATTTATTGAATCTATTCCGACATCATCCGAAGCCGGTCGTTCGGAATCCCTTTCTCTTCTGGTAATTGACGAGGCAGCAGTAGTAAGATGGGCTGCTCAAATTTGGGCTGCTGCATTTCCTACTCTTTCCACTGGTGGAGCTGCCATCGTCAATTCCACTCCTTATGGAGTTGGTAATTTCTATCACTCAACTTGGGTAGATGCTATTGCAGGAGGTAATCCCTTTAACCCAATTCGATTATACTGGCAAATGCACCCAGAACGAGATATCAATTGGTATAACCAAATGTCTTCTGCTTTGGGAGCAAAACGAACTGCACAAGAAATTGATGGTGACTTCTTATCATCTGGTAATACAGTCTTCGACTTAGCCGATATTAAAGCTATCGAAGACTGCCTTAGTGATTACCCAGTTATTAAGAAGAGATTTAATGGTCAATACCGACAATTCTGTGAACCCGAATCAGATAAAGAATATTTCATTGGTGCAGACGTTTCAACTGGTAGAGCTTCTGACTACTCTTCATTTACTTGTATGGATAAGCTAGGAGAAGAACAAGTAGTATATAAGGGAAGAATGGCAGTGGGAGCTTATGCTAAGTTACTTGGTGATACTGGGAAGTTGTTTAACTGGGCAGTAATAGCTCCAGAATCCAATGACGTTGGTTTATCAGTAACTTCTAAGCTTCAAGATGAAGGCTACCCTAACCTTTACTACTACCAGAAGATGCTAAAGAAAAAAGGTAAAAGTAGACCTGAAATGGATAAATCCCCTGGTTGGTTAACCACCCAAAAGAATCGTTCAGTGATAATAGAAAACTTGGAAGAAGATATTCGATTAGATCACGTAATCATTAAGGACCCATTCTTTGTACAAGAAGCTTATACCTTCATTTATGATGGTTTAGGTAGACCTGTTGCAATGGGTAAACATAGGGCTAACAATTCAGCTGTAGATGTAGACCTTGAAGGAGATGTATATGCCGATGATGATATCTTTGGAAAAGCAATATGTAATCACATAAGGAAAGGAAAAACTAACGTAATCGTACAACCAAGATGAAAAAGTACTTCAATTTTAGTTGGGGTTGGGGACGTAAGAAGGACCCCCCCAAGAATGGTACATCCTCTAATAAAGAGGAAAAGCCTGCCACATCGATTTCGCCTGGTAGGGTTTCAGTTGACGATGATAGCGATAACTTAATTACATCATTACAAGGGTTGACTAAATTAGTTGAACCCTCTTTTCGTGTTGATGTGATACCTTTAATTCGGGATTTATATAAAGTAAATCCAGATATGGGCATCGCATTGCAAGATATGTTTAAGTTAGCTAACACCAGTCATACAGTAACTTTCCCTAATAATACCGATGAAGAGGCTTCAAAGATGCGAGAACATCTTAAGAAAGCCACCAAGGGATGGACCAGATATACTGCTGGTATAGATGGTTTAGTTAATAAAATGATTGTTCAACTTCTTGTAAGTGGGGCAATATCCGTAGAAGGAGTACCAAATGATAAGCTTGATGGTTTGGCTACTGTATTATTCCTTAAGCCAGAACACATCAAGTTTAAACGTGAATTAAATGGGGTGTATGCTCCTTACCAAAAGAACATTAATTTCTTTGTTAAGCAACAAGATTACATTAAACTTAACCCAGAAACCTATTTTTATGTTGGTATGTTCAATGATACCGATGAACCTTATGGAGTTCCTCCATTTATGCCTGCATTGGATTCCCTCAAAGGACAAAATGATATGAAGATTAACTTCAAACATATCATGGAGATTTGTGGTATGGTGGGTTTCTTAGAAGCTAAGATGCAGAAATCTCCACAAAGGCCAAATGAGAGTATCAAAGCTTATGAATCCAGATTATATCATGAACTCAATATCCTCAAACGTAATGTTAAAGAGGGTATGAAGGATGGAGTAGTTGCTGGTTACATAGATGACCATGAATTCAAACTAAATTCTACTACTAAGGAGCTCGGTAATATCGAGAAGCCTTGGAATATGAACCAACAATCTGTAGCAAATGGGTTGGGAGTTAATGGCTCTATCATTGGGGTATCATCTACTACTGGTGAAGGTGCAACTGGTATAATGCTGTCTAAGATGATTAGCCAGTTAAAAAATATCCAAATGCTTGTAGCTTATGTATTAGACCGACTTTATTCTCTAGAACTGCGTCTGGCAGGCTTTAATAATAAGGGGATGAAGATTGATTGGGGAACTTCTACAGTTTCTGATGAAGTTAAAATCCAACAAGGTCTTCAGTATAAGATACAGAACCTTGACTTATTGTATAAGGCTGGTATCATTAGTCAAGAGCAATATGCTTGGGCAATGGGTTATGATTCTCCTGATGAGAAAGAACCAAGAGTTTCACTTGAGGACCAATTTGCTAAGGGAGGTAATATAGACCCACAAGAAGGAACTAAGAAGAAACAAAGGCAAGATGATAAAAACCAATCTGCTCGTAGGTCAAGAGATAAGAATAACCCGGCTCCTTCTCGAGGAGACCAAAATACTAAAGCAAGATGAGTAAATTTACAAAGAAAAACAAAGAGCATCTTGATTCTATGGTGATAGGTCAAGGCCATACCATTATGGCTGGGTATATCCCAGAAGCAGTGGGAGCCAAGGCTTTCTCAGAGAATTATTACAAATGGAAAAATCCTACACCGGATTCCATTGCTCAATTTGGGTTTTGGGGAGGGGATATAGATTATAATACTTACTATCCCAACCTAGACAAATCGGAACTAACTCCTAAGGACGAAGAGTTTATCGAACCAATGTTCAGATTACTTTCAGAAACGATTGTATCTAAGAATTGGAACCCGACAGACTTTGGACAGAACGGAGTACTAAAGGCTTCTATGAAGATGTTGCTTGGTCAAACAGTAAACTGTGACCATGAAACCAACATTGGTAATGCTATTGGTGCTGTATCACAAGTAATGTGGCAGGAATCCTATAAAGACGGTAGCTTTACTATACCCGCTGGTATCAACGGTATTCTGAAAATCGATGGTAAGGCAAACCCAAGAATTGCTAGAGGCATCCTTATGGAGCCACCTTCAATTCATAGTAATTCAGTTACTGTACAATTTAAGTGGGATAAATCCCATCCCCAAATGGAAGATAACGAATTTTATCAGAAACTGGGTACTTATGACTCTAAGGGAGTTATGGTACGTAGAATGGTTACTGAAATTGTTCGTTACCTTGAGACCTCACTAGTTTCACATGGTGCTGATTCATTTGCCCAGAAAATTGGCTCGGATGGTAAAATCATTAACCCAACCTTTGCCAAAAGAACTTGGGCATCCTATGAAGAGTATAGAGATGATAAATCGAAGCAATACTTCTTTACTGATTATAAATCAGATTTAACATCATATCAAGAAAAGAACGATACTCAGGGTTCTTTTAATGATAATGATGCCAATGATAATCATTCAAATAAAGATAACATGAACGAATTACAAAAATTTCTTGAAAGCCTTTTTGGGGATAACATGCTTACCCTGGAAGAAGGTAAAGAGATGAATCAGGAAAATGTAATTGCCTGCATTCAGACTTTGGTATCATCCAGAAACGAATTGCAAACTTCGGTAGATAATCTTACTACAGAGAAAACTTCTCTTACGGAACAGATTACCAACTTGAATGCCGAAGTAGCTAACTTGAAGGAAATGGCAACTGTAGGAAAGAATCACATTGCTTCTCTCCGTGAAAATGCCGTAGAAACTTATAAGAAGTTGATGGGTGATAAGGTAGATGAGACAATCGTTACGATGCTCAATGCCGAGACTACTGGTATTACTACTCTTGTTTCCTTGACAAAGGATTACCAAGCTCGCTTGGAAGAGAAGTTCCCTCTCACTTGCTCAAAATGTGGTTCTAAGGACGTCAATCGTGCTTCCTCAATTGCTGAGGATGATACCGAGGGTAAAACTGGAACCCAGGGTACTGATACCCAACGGAATTCAGAATCTCCGAGTACTAAGAATGTAATCGATAACTTGTATCGAAACAAAATCAAATAACTAATATAAATAATCCGCGTTATGGAAAAAACTAAAATCGTAAACGACCCTCAGCAACTTACTCTCTTTGGGGAAAGAACCCCGAGAGCGGTGATTTACAAAAGTGAGTCACACAAATTGCACCAGGCTTTCAATGTTAAAGCTGGAGAGAAAATCGTACAGGGTATGCCAGTAGCTTTGAATGAAGAAGGTTTGATTTACCCTTGCACTGATGTAGCTACTCAAGTTTATTTGGGTGTAGCAGTAACGGATAACGTTAACCCTGCTTATCAACCTCAAAGAAATTTCCCGGTAGAGGTAACAGTAGCTATGGAAGGTTACATGATTTGTAACTGGGTATCAAACGGAAATATCGACGCCGGCTATGTAACTCCCAATGGAACATTGCTTAACGATAGATTCGTAAAAGCTAACCAAGCAACTTCATCCCAGTTCATTGCCCTTAATCCTGCAGAAGAGGCAAATGAGGTAATTCAAGTACTCATCAAATAAGAGAAAAGAAGTTATGGAAAATAAAATAGATATTACAAAGTTGAAGGCTCAGGATTTTATGAATGAGCTGCCGGAAATGGTAAGAAGCTTGGAAGCTGTTCGTTCCGGTTCACAGGACAAGAAGCCTGTAGAGGTAACTTTTGGAGAATTGGTTACCGGTAAATGGGGTATTTCAGAAGATGAACTTTTTGAAAAGATGGGCATCAATCCAAAAGTGGACACGATGCAGAACATCTTTACAATGCCTCAACAGAATGTTCGTTGGATTGTTCCGGAAATCATCCGTGCTGCTATCACATTGGGTATGCGCCAGGCTCCGTTCTATCCAAATATCATTGCATCTGACCAACCAATCAATGGTTTACAAGCAATCATGCCGATGGTTAACATGTCGGATGCTGCCCCTGCAAAGGTTAATGAGGCAGAAACTATCCCATTGGGTGATGTTAGCTTCGGACAGAAATCAGTTAGCCTCTTCAAAATCGGAAAAGGTTTCAAACTTACTGATGAAGTTCGTAACTATGTTTCGCTCGATGTCTTGGGAATCTACCTTCGTGATTTTGGCGTTCAGTTGGGTTATGCTCTGGATACTCTGGCTATGGACGTTGCTATCAATGGTAACAACCCTGATGGCTCTGAGTCTGCCCCGGTAATCGGTGTATACGAAACAACTAATGGTATCACTTACAAAGACCTTCTGCATATTTGGGTACGTGCTGCTCGTATGGGACGTAACTTCCAAACTATGATTGGTGGTGAAGACCAGGCAATCGAAATGCTGAACTTGCCGGAATTCAAGGATCGTCACTCTGGTACTACAGAAGCTACCCTGAATGTTAAGTCTCCTGTTCCCAAGAATGCTGACTTCTACATTCACCCGGGTACACCCGACCAACAGTTGCTGTTGATTGATACATCTGCTGCCTTGATTAAGCTTACTGCTCGTCAGTTGATGCTTGAATCTGAAAGAATCGTTTCTAACCAGACTCAGGCAATCTATGCAAGCTTGACTACTGGCTTCTCTAAGATGTACCAGGATGCAACTCTGTTGCTGGCTGCTGACAAGAAGTTCTCAGAATTCGGTTTCCCCGAGTTCATGAACGTAGACCCATATTTGATGGTTAACCTAGAATAATAAGGGACGTCCGGTTTCATCTATATAAATTCCCTGAGAGGGTAGGTAACTAAAAAGACCTATCCTCTCTTTAATCATTTTTAAATCTTAGGAAATATGGCTAAAGATAAATATACAGTAACTGTGGGACCAAGAGCTTACAGTTTTCATGACCAATCAACTGGTATTACCGTTTGTAGAGGAGAAGACAAGGAACTCTCTCGTCGTCAATTCCGTGCACCAAAGATTCAGAAGGCAATTGCCTCTGGCCATCTGATTATCATTGCTGATAAATCAGAAATCGAAAAGTATTCAGAGGCCGACATCGAAAAGTTGGATAAGAGACTGAATGCTCAGTTCAAGAAAGGCATGACTCTTGAAAAACTTGCAAAGGGCTATTCCCTGGAAGAACTGAAACTGGTAGCAGGTCTTCATGAAATCGTTGCAGAGAAAGATGATACAGTAGAAACACTTATTCAGGCTTTGCTGGAAGAATTCGAATCCTCTTCTAAAGGGTAATATATGAAAATTACATAAGACAGACTAATATGAATAACAATCTGGACTTTTTGTACGTTACGTCAGGTCTGGAAGTTTCATTCAGAGTCATATCCAAAGTCCCGGCCAAATCCATTTTTGACTGGGACTTTGGCGATGATAAGGGAGAGGTTTTCAATGGTGGAAGACATGTTTCCTATTCTTATGAAACTCCCGGTTTCTATACAGTAACCTTACATGTAACCAACTCGAATGGTTTAGATATCACCGTAGATAAGACTCTGGTAGTTTGTGATTATGGGCATACGGCATTAGCCGATACAATATATAATTTAATCGACCACTATATTCCTTCAGAGATATCAGAGGGAATGACCAGGGAAGATAAATCTATCTACATCACCAAATGGCAATATTATATTGGTCCTCTAGTAAATCACTTAATTCCTGCAGATAAGTATACTGATGAATTATGGTATGAAGCACTAGAAAATCAATTAATAATGGAATTGGCAGCATGGGACTTTCTCAATGTGAAGATACTTAATTTATTAACAAGTACTTCAGAATACCTAAGTCAATTAACCTCTACCAAAGAACAGAATGGTGATGGTACTTCTAAACCTGAACTTGCTCGAGGTGATAGGATAAAACAAATCACTACTGGGCCTACTGAAGTGCAATATTATGATACCTTGGCAGATGCTACAAGTTCCCTATGGAAAACACTTTCTCAAGCAATGCAACCAGGTGGATTAATAGATGAATTAAGGAAGAACCTTTGTATGTTAGCTTCACGATTGGAAATCTACTTACCGTTCTGTGATGAAGTATTTAGAACCGTAGTCCCAAAAGTAGTTAACAGAAGGCAACCTGGAGTATTAGATGGGCCAAATCCAAGTGCTCCAGTGAAAGGTGGTAAGAAATCAATTCTAACTAAGTTATGACAAAAGAACCTGGAGAATGGTAAAGAACCGCTCTTGGGATAGATACAAGAAAATTATCACTGACTTCTTAGATTGGGATGCTGGTAGCAATCCATAACCTGGGCCAAACATGTTAATCAGCTTCTCAGTCATGCCGAAGACAGTATACCTAAATATTATAACATCCAAATCGAGGCATTATGTTACTACAATGCTTTCAGAAACTGGCCTATCAATAAGGCAACTATTTCAGGAGAATTGGATGATGAAAACTTATCAATACTAATTTCTAAATCTTATATAGAACAAATCGGTTATCTTACACCGGAAGGTTATTGGGATTTTAATTGGGAACAAGATAGGTTTGTAATTAATGGTATAACGTATAAGCCTTCTGGAGATACTCAGACTGCTCAGGCAAAGGATGAGGCTTTAGTTTTCATGATTATCCTAAAGAGAGACCGAGATACCAAAGTTGAATTTGTAGAATAAAAATAAAGTATATGGCAAAGATGTTAGTACTGAGGTGGACACCAATTACTACAAACAGTGGAATTTGGTTTGATAGTAATCTGGTTATCCTCAATGGTACCTCTGGAGTTCATATTGAAATGAAAGGTAATGGCAATGATGTAACGGCATTTCAATCGATGACCGGAAACAAATTTGTCACCTGCTTTCAAGATTACTTCGGGGATATCTGGGATAAAATAATACCTCATCCTGGTATAGGCCAGGTAATAAAGTTCCGTGTAAATAGGCTTCCTGATTATGCTTGCATACGGGGAGATATTGAGGACGGTGGAGATGTAGACCCCGAAAATCCGGATGTACCAATGAATGCCTTCTGTGGTTCAGAGGGAGAACCATTCAGGGATATCGATTCTGAATTCTTACTGGGTCGTCAACGTGCAGTAATTAATCCTTAAATTTTATAAAATATGTATGTAAGTAAGTATTATACCTGCGAAGAAATAGACCAGCGGTTATTACAGGGTTACTATGATGACTTTGTTAAAGCTGGCTTTGGAGGAACTATAAATGAGTTCTGGGCCTTCGTACTTTCTATCAAGAATAAGGTAGATAAGAAAGAAGGATACGACTTATCGAAAAATGATTTTACCGATGAGTTGAAGGCTAAACTTGATGGCATCGAAGAACATGCAAATTACATCACTAAAGTTTCTCAGCTTGAGAATGATTTGAAATATCAAACCGAGGAAGAAGTTAAACAGATGATTAGTGATTTGGTTGATGGTGCTGATGATGCCCTTGATACTCTTAAAGAGTTGGCAGAAGCATTGGGCAATGACCCCAACTTTGCAACTACCATCACTAATAAATTAACCGACCTTCGTACTGCTTTAACTGAAGAGGTTAATCGGGCTAAGGAAGCTGAAGCTGCCTTGGGTGCTGCAGTAGCCGCAGTTCAGGATAACCTCGAATATGGGTTAGACCAAATCAATAAGAAGATTGATACGGTTAAGGCAGACTTAAAAGCTGAAATCGACAGAGTTGAGAAGAAGGTAGATAAGAATGCCGAAGACATCAAAGACCTTGAAGATAAGGTAAATCAAGGTAATGGTGAACTTGAGAAGGAACTCAAGGATCTTATCCAAAAGGAAAAAGATGAACGTATTGCTGCCGATAATGAGATTAAGGAAAGTGTAAATGACCTTAAAACTCTCCATATCAATGATAAGGCATCCCTTGAGTCAAAGATTGCAGAAGAAACTGCAAATCGTACTAACGCAGATACTGTACTGGATTCTAAGATTAACGAAGAAATCGCTAATCGCCAGGCAGATACTTTAGCTCTTCAAGGTAAAATTGACCAAGAGAAGGTAGACCGTCATTCTGAGGACCAAGTTCTTCACAATGAAATCTCTAAAGAGGTAACAGACCGTACCAATGCAGATAAGGCTCTTCAAGGTAATATTGATAAAGAAGTTCAGGCCCGTACTGTTGCAGACCAAGTATTACAGAACAATATCGATTCAGAGGCTACTACTCGTGCTGCTCAGGATTTAGTTCTTGAACACAAAATCGAAGATGTAAAAGAGCAGGGTGTAGAAGACAAGGAGCAATTGCTTAATGCTATTGCTGCCGAGGCTGCTGCTAGAGAAAAAGGTGATAAAGATCTTGATACTAAGAAAGTAGATAAACGTGAAGGCTATTCTTTGACTAAGAATGACTTTACCGATATACTCAAAGCTAAACTTGATGGAATTGAGGAAAAGGCAAATTATATTACGCATCTTTCTCAGCTTATCAATGATTCTGGTTTCCAAACTGAGGAAGAGGTAAATGCAGCTATCCAAAAGATTATTGGTTCTGCTCCAGAAGTACTTGATACTCTTAAGGAAATTGCTGATGCCCTTGGAAATGACCCCAACTTTGCTGCTACCATTACCAAGAAATTGGCTGCAATCACAGAACAGGTTAACCAAGAAATCGAAGACCGAATTGCGGGTGATGAGGCAAACAGTGCTGAGGTAGCTGCTGAAGTTCAAGCTCGTAAGGATGCTGATACAGCTCTTGAAACTAAACTGAAAGAATATGTAGACAATAAGTCTGCTATTGGTGATGCTGCTCTTGGAGTTGTAAAAGACAATCTTAACAAGGAAATCCAAGACCGTAAAGATGCAGATGCCGCAATTCAATCTAGCTTGGATAAAGAGATTGCCGAAAGAAAGACTGCAGATGAAGCCTATACTCAAAGTCTGGCTAACGTTAACCAACGTATTTCAGACTTGGCATTGAGTATGCAAGAGTCTATCAATACTTTGCGTAATGAGCTTACTGAGCAGGTAAATGCCAATACTACGGCAATCGCTACTAATCAACATAATATAGAAAGAAATTCAGAGGCAATCACAAACTTAACTAAGACTGTAGGTGATAACTACAAGGAAGTTAAGGATATGATTAACGAAGAAATCGTTGACCGTACGAATGCCGACAGTGCTTTGAGTTCTCGTATCGATACTCTCAATATTGACCTTAATACTGAGAGTGTAGAAAGAAAAGCTGCAGACCAAGTTCTTCAGGTAAATTTGGATAAAGAAGTAGCAGACCGTACTGCAGCCGATAAATCTCTGAGTACTGAGTTCACAGCTAAATTAGATAATGCTAAGCAGGCTTTGGAATCCAAGGTGGCTAATCTTAACACTAAGCTTGAACAAGAAAAGGAAAATCGTATTGCCGGTGATAATGCTTTGGGAGTTCGTATTGATTCTCTAGAGGCAGGTAATACCGATGCTATGAATGAATTAAAAGCAAAGGTAAATGCTAATACTACTGCTATTAATGCAGAGAAAGACCGAGCAATTGCCAAAGAGACTTCTCTTGAGGCAAAGATTGATACCAACCTTCAGAACCATAAAGATGATATGGCGGGTATCAACCAAAATATACTTACCGAAAAGAATGACCGCTTAGCTGGTGATACTGAGTTGCAGAATAATATCGATAAGGAAGCTACAGAACGTGCTAACCAAGATACCCTTATCAATAATGCTTTGGCTCAAGAGAAGGCAGATAGAATTGCTGCTGACCAAGCCTTAGATTCTAAGAAGGTAGATAAGGTAGACGGTAAGGTACTTTCTTCAAATGACTTTACTGATTTACTCTTTGCTAAGTTGGATGGCATTGAGGAACATGCTAACTATATCACAAAGGTATCTGAATTGTTGAATGATTCGGATTTCCAAAATTCTGAACAAGTAGAGGCAGCTATCCAAAAGATTATTGGCTCTGCTCCAGAGGTACTTGATACTTTGGCCGAGATTGCTAAGCTCTCGGTGATGATCCCAACTTTGCAGCAACTATGACTGCTAAGCTTACTGAGTTGGAGAATAAGCTTGAAGCTGAAAAGAATCTGCGTGAACAAGGGGATAATACTCTGCAACAGTCTTTCACTAACTTAAGTAATACTCTTACTACTACGGTAAATGAGTTGAGAACTTTCGTAACTGAAACTCGTACGGAGCTGTTAACTTCCTTGAATGCTACCAATGCTTTGGTAACTCAGAATGCTGCTAATATTCAACGTAATCTGGAATTGATTCAGGGTATTCAGGATAACACTAATGGTAACTATACTGCCATTACCGATTTGCTGAATAATGAAATCGCTGCTCGTAAGGCTGAGGATATTCGATTAGAAGCAAAGATTGACCAGAATACTTCTGACTTAAATACAGAGAGAGAGGAAAGAAAGGCCGCAGATAAAGTTCTCCAGGATAACATTGATGCAGAAGAAGCTGCCCGTATTGCTGCCGATACAGCTTTGGGTAAACGTATCGATAAAGAAATTCAGGACAGAACCGATGCTGATACTGCCTTAGATAATAAATTCACTAACATTACCGATGACCATGAAGAAAGACTGGTAGCTGAAGAAGGTACTTCTGATGCTTTGCCTGATACCATGGTTACCGATGTTAGTGCTGTAACCCGAACAGGTACTCAGCTTTCTTTCAAAGTAAAGACTTCAACCAAGGATAAGGCAAATAACCAATATGGTGAAGAAGTAGAAGCTACCAAGAATTTACTTCCGGTAACTCAAACTCTTGCTGGAGTTATGTCTGCTGCAGACAAGGTTAAGTTAGATGGGTTAGACCCCAATTCTCTGACGGATATCTCTGCAGCTTCAGATGCTAATAAGGTAACGGTAACCGTAACTAAGGATAACGGTTTGAATGCTGATACTACCGAAACTTTCGATTTGCCTCAGGTATCGGCTACTAAGCTGGTACGATGACTGCTAAGGATAAGGTTGAGTTAGATAGAATCTCTACGGCTAACTTTGCTCTTGGTGCAGTAACTCCAAATGAAACTACTGTTGGCATTGCTGCTACTAAGACCGTAGTTGAAGATGGTACAGTAGAACAGAATCCCATTACTCTGCCTTCATCTACTCCCGAAAAGGCTGGTGTACAATCAGCAGCTGATAAGAAGTTGTTCGATTCTATACCAGATAAGGTCATCATCCTATCTGGGGATAAACCAGTTGAGGTAGTTCAACAGAGTAGCCATGTTACTCTAACTCATAAGTTCTCTTCTAAAAAAGAGAGTGGTATTTATACCAGTGAAGCTGGAGATTTTAAGACTACTTATATACCCGCTGCTACTGAAACTCTTGCAGGTGTAATGACTGCTACTGATAAGGTAAATCTCGATGAAACCTTACCTGAGGCTATTGCTCAAGAGGTTCAAGACCGCAAGGATGCAATCGAGGCTTTGACTAATTCTTCTACAGCTGCCCTGAACAAGGAAATCCAAGACCGTAAAGATGCCGATGCTGCACTTGATACTAAGTTTACTAAAGCAGTAGCCGATGAAGCAAAAGCCCGTACGGATGCAGATACTGCATTGGGTGCAAGGATTGATAAAGAGATTGCTGATAGAACTGCGGCAGACACTGCCCTTGATACTAAACTGCAGAATAACATTGATACTCTAGAAGCCAAGCATGATGCCTTTGTAGCAACTAAGGGACAAGCTGATGGGTTTGCTCCATTGGATGGTAATGGATTGGTACCAGCTAACCATTTGCCTTCATATGTAGATGATGTACTTGAAGTATATGCTACCTATGATGTAAGCCCCACTGGAGGTCTTACTAATGTTCAATTGTATACGGATGCAGGTCACCAAACTCCCGTAGTTGGAGAATCTGGTAAGATTTATATAAATGTTGCCGATGGTGAACCTCCATACCAATTCCGTTGGTCAGGTACTAAATTCGTAGACAGTAATACTTCGTCTCTTATCATTGGGGAAATTGCAGGTACTGCTTTCGAAGGTAGTAGAGGTAAGCATCTTGAGGATGTGGTATCTAGCATGCCTAAAAATTTAATTAGTAAGGTTTCAATAGCTACCAGAAATAAGCGTAATGTTATTATCTTATGTAACTATTCTGCTACGGATGGTCAAGGTCATTACATTGATAAACCGATGGGATGGTAATCCCTCTAACTTCAGCCACTACTCAAGAAGCTGGTCTGATGGATGCCGATAGTGTAATAAAGCTTAATCAAACCTTACCAGATGCTATTGAAGCTGAACAAGAGGCCCGTATTGCAAAAGATAATGCTCATGATACCTTTAATAGTTCTCTTCCAGGAATTATTCTTACTGGATTCACTCTTACCCATAATTCAACTAATGTAAGAGCTACTCTTAATAATAAAACTAAGAGTGCAGATGGTAAGACTTATGAAGGTGCTACAGATTTAATTAGAGATATACTTGCAGCAACTAAGACTACTGCAGGTGTAATGACTGCAGCAGATAAGACTAACTTGGATAATACCGTACAGGGGTTGGCAAATGAGATTACCAATAGAACTAATGCCATCAATGATCTTCGTACAGAATTGAAAACTTACGTTGACGATTTGATTGCCGATACTGGTTCAGATGTAACTGCCTTAGAAACTAAGGTAAATAATCACATTGCCAATAAATCTAATCCTCATACAGTTACTAAAACTCAGGTTGGATTGGGTAATGTTAATAATACTTCTGATGCCGATAAGCCAGTATCTACTGCTCAAGCTACTGCTATTGCTGATGCTAAGGCTGCAGGTACTACTGCTCAGACTTCTATCAATAGCCATGCTGGTAGAAAAGATAATCCTCACGTAGTAACTAGAGCTCAATTGAGTTTGGCAACTACCGACCAGGTAGTATTTGCTAAGACTACTGCTCCTTCCGGTTTCTTCAAAGAGTCTTCAGATGTTCGACTCAAATCTAATATTAAGGATTTGAATCATACTCTGGAACAGATTTGCCAGATACCAACTAAGTCATTCGAAATGCTTGGTAAAGAGGACGAGGGAACTATTGCTCAGAATCTTGAGGGATTGGGATTTGGTAAATATGTAGAGGAAGTTCCAGTAGAGAAATCTACAGTACCTAATCCAGAGGAATTCGAAACTTTGGAAATCAATGGGGAAGAGTATGTACTCGTAAAACAAGTTAAATATCACAAGATGTCAACTTTGGCAATTGAAGGTATTAAACTTCTCTACGATGAGATTAAGGCTTTGAAGGCTGAGATTCAAGAACTTAAAAATAAATAATCATGGGAGAGATAGCAACCTGGAGTGCTGTCAAAACTAAAGTAGGCCTTGGTAAGACAGGAAATGACTGCCCTACCAAGCTGAATTGTTAGCACTCTCCCTACAGGAACAGGGGAAAATTATGTGGGGTTGGAACTATCCAATGCCGGTTCCTATGGAAATAACGAAACAGTAAAGTTAGAGGATATTCATAAGGTAACTTGGAAATATACTTTTACTCTTTGGACAGATACTTTGAATTTCTCGGCTTTAGGCGGAGAACCTACTAATGAGAAGCCTTGGTTTGGGGCTACTTCTACTAGAACTAAATATTTGGATGGTGTAGCTACTAGTACTGTAGAGAGTGTTGCATATAGTCATTCGGGCAGACCTTCTTGGGTAACTTGGGCAGACGGTACAGGTTGGAGAGCTACCGAGAATCTTGAGTTAACTGCCAGGTCTAAAACTGACGGTACTATCATACAACAAGGTTCAGGTAAAACCTATACTATCAAATGGTATCAAGCAGCAGCCTCTCAATCTTGGAGTTATGGTTGGAGTGTAACACCTACCTCTATGTCTTTTGGGGCTACTGGAGGTACCAAAACTTTTTCAGTTACTTCTTACAAGCAAGAATTAAGAAATGGGCATAATTATGGTAACCAAATAGCTTTAACTTATACTAGAGCCAACTCTGGTAGCGTATCTGGAAGCGGTACTTCTGTAACTATGGATAATAATACCTCTACCAGTACACGAAGCGGTACGGTAACCTTAACACAAGCTGAAACTAATAGGAAGGCAACTATCAGTTGTTCTCAATCAGCAGGTTATAGAACCTATAGTGAAATCACTGCAAGTGGAGGAAGCGTATCCGATATACCTGCCGGTGGAGGAAGTAGAAGTTCATTCTCAAGTATGCCAACTTATTCTCAGACTTGGGGATGGAATGGTTCTACAACTGGAGGAGGCACAATTACAAGCGGTGCTAGCATTAGTTATGGTACCGCAGTTAGTGCAGGTTCTTTGGGAACTACGGTTAAATCTAGAACCCGGGTAGGAGCCCTTACTGGTACCTTATCACTAAATGGTAAAACCAAATCTGTAAGTGTACCAGTATACCAGGCAGCGAATTCAATTATCAGTAGTACTGAGGGTACACCAGTAATAAGCTTATCGGCAAATTCATATTCTATCTCTAATTCAGGAGGTAGTGTTAATATTTATGCCAGTGTAAGTATATCTATTACCAACCATTGGAGTTCAGGGTCAACAAGTGCAGGTTCTTCGAAGAGTGCTACACCTACGGTTAGTGCAAGTGGTACTGGATTTAGTTTGAATTCAGCTAAGACGGTACTTACTGCTACAAAGAACACAGGTACTTCAAGTAGAAGTTGTACAGTAACTGCATCCTATAGTGGGGCAACTACTAAGACCATTAAAGTTACACAGAGTGCTGCTTCAGTTTCAGTATCTTATAAGTATTACTTGGCATTTACTTCCCCTACTGGTTCTAGAACTACTTCTAGAACTGGATTATCGGCTTTGGGAGGTAATAACTTTACAGTTGATGTAGCTTATTCTTTTAAGACTAAGGTAATAAACGGTTCTGAAATAAGTACAAGATACCCATTAGCTTTAACTGTAACCTCAAAACCAAGTTGGGTTACAAATGTAGCAATCACAACGTTATCAAGTGATAATGGAAACTATGGGTTAACCTTAACCTTAACAGAGAATACCGTAGAATCAACAAGGTCTGGTACCATTAAATTAAGGCAAGCAGAAAATGATGATAATGGTTGGGAGCTTACAGTCAATATAACTCAGAATGCTGCAACTATAACCTATGATTATGTATTTAGTATATCATAGGTTATATACAACTAGCATTACCTGCTCCAAATATAGAGGTTGCTCAAGAAGTAGCAAACAAAGCTCAGGTACTCATTAATCAATTTGGATACTATCAATTTCTAAAACTGGTAGACTTCATGCAGAAGAATCCAGGTGCAGTATCATTCGGTTTAAACTTAATAAATAGAAAATGATTATGGAAGAATTGATTTTTCAGAAAGTACAAAAGGGTGATATGATTTTCACCTTAGAGAAAGATCGTCGGTCTGGTTATCCAATCTTTGACCAAGCAAGAGTTTTAAAAGTTGGCGAAAGTAAACCAATGGCCTCAAATGGTAAAGAAGGTTTTGTTAACAGTATCGAATTAGTGATACAAGATTCAATATCTCAAATTACCATTTATTTACCAACTAATGTAAATGAAGGTATTTATAATGGTACCTATTATACGACCAATCTCGATAATATCATTAATGAGGTATCAATGCAGAAACAGAATGCTTTAAATATTTTAAATAACAAAGCCAAATTTGAGGCAGTTGTTTCTGAATGCGATAATATTCTTGGTTTAATTAATAATCGTTCAGAATCACCTCGTAATCCTGCTCCAGATTTCGAAGAATTTAAGTTATCCATGAATGAGAGGTTAACTAACCAAGAAACCCTTTTATTAAGGATTGCTCAAGAATTGGGATTAGATAAACCTAAACAATAATAAGAATTATGCCAAGTAAGTCGGTTAATATTACACTATCGACTCCAATTGGTCCTCTAGAAATATACGTAGATAAACGAGAACAAGCTCGTGCAGAAAGGTTGATTGCTAAGACTCCAAGTATCTTAACTAAGGGTTATGCGAAAGGTACAGAAAAGTTTGGTAATCAACTTCTTCGTATAGTAAGACGAAGTTTGAATACTGGTGTACCTCCAAGGGGTTCCGGAGTATCTTGGCCACCACATGCTCCTGGTACCATAAAGAAATATGGAGACCATACCATGCTAAATCTTACTGGACAATATGCCAGGTCAGTTACCTTAGTAAAAGGTAAGAAAAGAACTTTCGTTGGTTTACCAATTGGAATCAAGAAGATTACTTATACTGGTAAGACTTCAAGAAAAACTTTGAATCAGATAGCTATCATGTTAGAGTATGGTAGTAGAGATGGTAATTTACCACCTCGTCCTCTCTGGGCTCCTGCATTTAAGGCTGCTGGTGGAAAAGCTGCCTTACAAAAGGAAATACGTAATGAAGTTAGAAAAGAAATAAGGAGGATTATATAATGGCAGTAGATTTTGAAATATCTTCACTATCAGGAACTGGTACTGCTACCATTCGTGTAAAACCGAAAGCAGTAAATACAGAACAGACCTTAAAAGAGCAGGTCCTCAAGGTAGTAGTTCAGGGTGTAGAAAGGGAAGTAACTCTGATACAAAAGGCTGCTCCTAAAATAGTAGAGACCTGGGGAACTTATTTTAGTATCACTCCGGAAACTACTTCCCATACTTCGATGGTACTAAAAGGGGTGAGACTCTAGAAATAGGGGTATATAGTTACCAACAGAAGTTTATAGATAATGAGCCTCAAGATGAATATCGTGCTATAGATTGGAAAGTTGAAAGCTCCTCAGATTGGTTAGAGGTAACCCAAGAAATTGGAGAAGCTAATGCCGTAGGTAAGCTTACTATCAAAACTAAATCTACTAATCAAGAACATAACCCCAGTAACTATGACCCCTTGGAAAGAACTGCTATAGTTAAGATTATCTCACAGCAAGAACCTAACACTGAGATAGTTTTAAATATAACTCAATCTCCAGGTACTAGAACTACTAAGTATGGCTTTGAACCAACCCCGAATATACCATTCCCAAATTTTGGTCAAAATACTAGTACTGCTCAGATTAGTAATGTAAAGGGTTATCAGTACTACCTTATCAACGGTATTCAAGTTGCTAAATTTATAAAACAATTTAAGATAACCGATATAAGTAAGACAATAGAGGGTCAATTCCCTGGAGATATTGGTTCAGAACCAATACCCTTTAAAGTATGGCTTACCGATTATCCTTCAAATATTGCTACTCAATGGGTTAGTGAATTAAATTGTGTTGGTCATTTACAAACCATAATGAATGGTTTTGGAGGTATTCAGGTAACTTATAATGGGTATATTAATGACAATGGCAATCAAAGTGTTCAATTAAATATTAGATTAGGACTTTAATGGTAAACTCAGAAGAAATAGTAGAAAGAACTTTTTATATCTCTCTACTTAGTACAATGTTGGAAATGGGTCTTACCTTAAACCCAGAAGACTTCTTACCTTTGTCTCAAGAAAACGAAAAAAGATTTCAAGAGGCAATCAAAGGTATGAAGAAGTTCATACCTCTTTTTGGTATAGGGAATAATCAAGTAAAAGGCCCAAAGACTCTCCCAAGAATAACCATAGAACTACAGGGTTATTATGCTGGAGATATTGGTGTGAATAAATACATCATTGGTGATAAACTTGAGGATGGTAATTACCAAGCTTCAGAGTTTCCTTATGAAACAAAAGATATTACTATAGATGTACATCTAGTTTCTCAAACACAAGCCGATATGAGGTTGCTACATACAATCTTATATACTGGCTTACCTGCTAGAGGATACGTGAGACCATACTTCAATGATTTAGAGGAATGGGAAAAGGGCAGGCTTGCTCCCACCGGAAACCTATTCATTGAGATTGGTAATTATTATGACCATCCAGATGTAGAGCATGGTATACTTGAGAAGGTATACACCTATGTATGTAAGGACGGTATTCTTCCAGAAAAAGCTTTGGGAGAAGGTACTCTTACACCTATCAAGGATATATCGGTTCTTATTGGATTGTTAGAACAAAACGAAAATGAGATGCTAGAGTTAAAAGTACCTAAGGTATAGGTACAATACTCTAGGGTATAAATTAAACGAGTAATTAACTTTAATCACAATAGAATTATGCCAACTTCACCTCATGTTGATTTTAAGTTTAAGAACAACAATGTTCTTCAAACTACTCCCATGTTAGGAGTTTCTTGTGTATTGGCTAGAACTACTAAGGGCCCTTATGATGACCCATCAGAAATCATCTCTACATTCTCTCAGTTCCAAAGAATCTATGGTTCTGAAATTGTACCCGATGGTTCTGTATCAAATATCGAAAAGGCTTTGCAAGGTGGTTCTAAGCTTCGTGTTATTCGAGTGCTTGGTAAGGGAGCTACTCAAGGTACAGTAGCTGCAACTGCAGGTAAAGCTAAAACAGTTGCTAAATCCGAAGAGGAAGGTATAGTACCTGCTTCTGCTACTCCAGACCCTGCTACTCCTGCAGCATTGATAACCATTGCTTCTGGGGGAACTACTTATAGTTTGGGATTGGTAACCAAAGGTTATGGAGACCCCATCGGTAGTACTGATACCTTCCAGGTAGGTTTCTATAAACAATCCAATACCTTGTATTATAGAATCTATTCAGGCAATGGCCAGGTACTTGAACAAGGTCCGGTAGTAACTTATAAAACTGCCGATGATAACAATAATACTTCGGTAGATTACCTTGCTCTTAGTGCCTTTGCTAAGAACTCAGAGTATATCAAACCGGTAGTAGTTGCTGGTTTATCCTTTGAGAATTTAATAAAATGGCTTACCGATAGTGTAGATGGTACAAAAAATGCCGTTACTGTAACAGTTGGGGGAGCAGCTCCTACTGATACAGAGAAGATGTTTACCGGTACTGTAGGTAGTGCTGGAACTACACCTACTGCTGCTGAGTGGATTGCTTCTCTGGACTTGGTAAGGGATTATACGGATTTCTATCAGTTACTCATTTCTCATATTTCTCAACATCTTACTGCTGAGGCTGATGTACTCAAGGTATATAAGGCTGCTGCAGATATGGCAAAAGAGTTGATGGAATGGGTACTGTATATCGAAGTTCCAAAACACTTGACCCATTATACTCAAGGTACACAACCCAGAGATTACAAAGCTCAGGTTACTTGGGTACAGACTTGCCTCGGTACTGTAGGTAACTCTAAGTACATTGCTTATTTTGGTGGTGGCCTTAAGTACTACAACGAAAACGGTAACCTTCAGGATTCCGATGTAGTGGGTACCATTGCAGGTTTGGGAGATGCTTCTGCTACTCAATACGGTCCTTGGAAATCCTTTGCTGGTATGAACCGGGGAGTTATTGGAGATGCCGTTGGACCAGTATGCCCAAATTATGGTTCTCCTTCTCGATATAATGAACTGAACACACTTGCTCAGAATTGTATCAATGAGATGGTAATCAAAGATACTCCCGATGCAGGTAAACAAACCATGCTATGGCATTGCTTCTCTTCTCAGGTAAAACAGGATTCAGAAAGATTCCTTTCAATCGTAAGATTGAATTTGTATTTGAAGAAGTTCCTTCGTCCCGTATTTAACAAATATATCGAAGAACCAAACGTTTGGAGTACTTGGAAGAGAATCTGGTTGGAGGTTAAACCTACACTGGATTCATTGGTAGATGAAGATGCCATGACCGAGTATACCTGGATGGGTGACCAAGATGCAACTTCTTGGGATGACCTTTCGGTTAATAACGAAGCAGATGCTCGTCAGGGTAAGTACCGTGCTATCCTTAAGTATAAGGATGTAGTTCCTATGCAAGAGGTAACTATGGAGATTGTAATTGATGCTGCTTCTAAGTCGGTATCAGTTGTAGAAACAAGTAATAACCTATAAACATATAACGATGGGAGCAAAAGTAAAAAATCCCCGGAAGAAATTCCTGTGGAGTATCATGTTCCCCAAACACCCTATCAATACTTATCTATTCCAAAGTTGTACTTTGCCTGATATTGAGATTGACCAGGTGGCTCATGGGGATGTCAATAGAGATGTTAAAACTGCTGGTAGGGTTACTATAGGTAATCTTATCGTAGGGAAACTTATGACTACTGCAGGTTCAGATACCTGGCTTCATGACTGGCTCTATTCTTGCCAAGACCATATAGTTGGTGGTGGCTTAGTACCAAGCCAATATTGGGAAACGGCTATTGTAAACGAACTTGCCGAAGATGGAGTCTCAGTTCTTAATACCCATGTCTTCGAAGAGGTATGGCCATGTAAGATTACCGGCTTAGACTTGGACAGAATGGCTTCAGAGAATACCATTGAGTCCATAGAGTTCTCAGTTGGTACTGCAGACAAATACTAATTCCTTAGTCTATTTTCACTAAGATTCGGTGGAGGGGTGGGATTCCTGTGATAGGAGCTCACCCCTTTCTTGTTGTTATAAGGAGTACTATGAACATATGTAAACATTAAAAATAACAGTTATGGAATTTAGAACATTTAGATTTACCGGACCCTCTGGTTTCGAATATGAAATTAGAGAACAGAATGGAGCTGATGAAGACATTCTCAGTAACCTTTCAGACATGAAAACTTTAATGAACCTTACTAAGTTCATTGCAGCAATCGTAATTAGAACTAATGCCACTCCTAACGGTAAGCTAACCGTTGATGATGCTCTCAATCTACCCGTCAATGACCGCTATGCAATCATCTTCAATTCTCGTATATTCTCACTGGGAGAGGAAGTAGAATTTGAATATGACTGGGGTAAAGAGAACGGTGGTAAAGTTACTTATGGCCAAGACCTTCATGAGTTCCTTTTCGATTATTCAGAAGTACCCACTGATAATAGGGTATTTGATGAAAAACCAGATGCCATCCCTTATTATCCAAAGTATTCAATTAACCGGTCATGAATATCTTCTTTCATCGGGCAAGAAAATCAAATTTGATTGTATGACTGGTAAGGGAGAACAAGAGTTCATGAAGTTACCCTTGGATAAACAAACTAAGAATGCCCCCTTACTTTGTCGGAATCTTTACTTAGAAGTAGACGGTAATTGGGAGAAGGTAGAAAACTTTACTCCTTTTACTGCAAAGGATATGGCTGAGATGAGAAAGTATATAATCTCTATTGACCCTATTTTCAAGGGTGAATCTCATATCACTAATCCCACAACGGAAGAAGAAAGAACTTATCCTATAGTTTGGGCACCCAATTTTTTCTACCTGACGGAAGAGTAATGTTAGAGAGTGATTTTGTTTATATCACCAGAGCCGAAATAGCCTTAGACTATTTCGGCTTTTTACGTCTTCCGTATAGAATCAGGAAAATATTTAAGGAAATGGCCGAACAATATTATAAACAACTAAAGAAAAGAAAATAAATTATGAATACCAGTAGGAGTATAGTAGAGGTCGGTGTTGCATGGTATTAAAAGACCGATTCTCTCAGGAGGCTGGCAAGATATCTGGGTCATTCAGAACTATGATGAATGACATGAGTACCTGGAATAGAGGTATACAGATGTCAGCTTCTAATACAATGGACTTCGGAATGCAGCTCGTAGGGGGAATGGCAAGGGCCTATAAATACTCTGCGGGTGTTCAGAATGAAGTTTGGACTGCTTCGAAAATTGCTGGTGCTACCATTGCAGAACAAAGGGAAATGTTACAATTGGCAAAAGACGTCAATGAGATAACTCCCCTTACTGCTTCGGATGTTGCATCAGGACAAAGATACCTGGCTATGGCAGGTAATAAATTCGATGCTATTAAGGAAATGATTGGGCCAGCATCTAAGCTGGTTCAATCTTTACTATGCCAGTGGGACAGAAAGGTGGTGTAGCTGACTTGATGACTAATATCATGTCAATGTACCAAATCCCAATGGGAGAAGCCGCTAGAGTAACCGATGACTTATATACTGCAGTTACTAATGCAAATATATCTTTGACAGACTTAGCCCAGTCCATATCTTATGCAGGAGCAGATATGGCAACTGCTGGAGTAGACCTTCGGCAAACGGCTGCTGCCATCGGTGTATTGGGGGATATGGGTATACAGGGTTCTATGGCAGGTACCTCTCTGGCTAATATGATTCGTTACTTACAACTCTCTCTTGTTAATCAAAAAAAGAAAGGCTATAACGCTTTAGCAGACTTGGGCTTAAGTCCTGATGAGTTTTTCGATGCTCAGGGTAACCTTATAGATCTTTACACTATCTATCAGAAATTTGCCAAGGCGGCAGTAGACTTACCTTCACGGATAGAAACACCAACCTTCTTCAATATCTTTGGTGTTCGTGGTAATCGAGGCATGCTTCCAGTACTTAGAGATATTGCTTCTGGTAGAGATAAGATGGGTAAGATACTTGCAACCTATGACCAAAACATGGGGGCAGTAAATAGACTTAATGAAGAACGTCTTAAAACCGATGCGGGTGTCATTGACCAATTCGAATCAAGTCTAGAAACTTAACCGTTACTGCAGGAGCGGCTTTGGGTAGAATATTTACCCCAGTACTTAATATGGGTAATTCCATCATCAAAGTAATAAATTCTATCTCTGAAACTTGGGCTGGTGGCTTTGCTCTTAGAGTAGGGGCTACAGCAGCAGTAGTTGGTACCATTGTTGCAGGGTTTAATACTGTAAGAGGTATTATAAGGTCGGTTGGATATTTACAAACTATTGCCACTGCTTCTACTGAGGGTATGTCTGCAGCAGCCATTAAGACGAACACCCAATTTGCTATTATGGAAGCTCATATGATAAGTATGGTAAATCTCATGAGGACCATGGTTCAATTGCAGATGATGATGGGGGGAGTTAGTATGAACAAAGCTGGTAGATTTTATAATACCAAAACCGGTAGATATGGTAAGACTCCCAATCCTGGTATGTCCCCCACTACTTCACTCATTGGAGGTGTAGTTGGAGGTACTGTAGCTAATCAAGCTGGTAAACAAGCTGCTAAAACTGTTGCTACTAAGGGTTTAGCTTCGGTAGGTGGTAGGTTATTGGGATTACTTGGTGGACCCTGGGGATTAGCTATTACCGTAGGTTTACCATTATTAATAGAAGTAGGTAGTAGACTTATTGATTCAGTAGATAGGAATACTAATGCCCAAGATAAAGAAGACCCATCTGCAATCAGAGCTCAGAATGAAGAAAGGTTCTTGAATGCAATGAGAGCAGCTATTAGAGATGGGTTAAAAGACGGTAAGATTAATATCAGTGTAGATGGTGAGATATTGGGGGATTACTCTTTGGGTTCTCAGCAAGATTATACTGGTGTAGCATTAGGATTATAAAATTAAAACACTATGGCTAGAGTATTAAATAAAGCAGCAGGTAAGGTCGTTGAAAAATATAATGACCTTACAAGGGATACCGCAGGAGTTCTTACGGGTCCCTTAAATAAACTATGGAGAGCTCGGATATTACTCAATCGAACTATTTCTACTCTTCCAAAGGATGATGCTCAAAAGGGTAAACTCTATGACCCAAATGGAGTAATTGGAGAAGCTCAAATATCATCTAAGAATCCAACCCTAAACAAACAGCTCCAGGCTAAATGGAGAATGGAATTACAATTTCCAAGATTAGAAGAAGGTGAAGGAGTAGACCCAGCAAAAGGGAATAAGAATACCACTAATTACAGAAACTTTGAGGCTAAAGCTGATATCATATATCAGAATGAGGTAAGGATATATAATATGACTGTTAACCCTACTCAGTATATTACCTTACAGAATAGACCTCCAGAGTTGGACTTCAGGGGAGAAACCACATGGGCAACTATCAAATCCATGGGAAGGAATACTCCTATGTATCACTTTACTGGTGCTGAGGACATCATTCAATTCAATGTATCTTGGTACTGTAATGACCCAGAGAATCCAGAGGAGGTAATTAATAAGTGTAGGTTATTAGAGGCCTGGACTAAAGCTAACGGTTATCAATCGCTCCGCCTATTGTTAAGATAGAATGGGGGGATTCGGGTATATTTGATAATCACTATTACATCCTTACTTCAGCAACCTATACTCTGAAGAACTTTCAGAATGGTTATAGGATAAGGGTACCTGGAAAGCCAGCTACCTTTGGTAATGGTAGGTTATTACCTGCAGCAGCAACTCAAGAATTGATTTTCAAGAGAGTAAGTGCATATAATCTATCCTATGGAGATTTTATAAATTCGGATTCACTTAAAAAGACGGGAGGTATTAAATATGATTGATATTAACCAATATCTGACGGGAGCTAGCCTTATAATAATGCCTATGCTCTAAATTACGGAGATGGAGATTACTCTTTAGAAACTCCAGTAGTTTCTGTACCTTCATCCTCAAATGATATTCAACATACTATTAAGGATGGAGAGACTTTACAGAATATAGCCTATAAATACTATGGGGATTCAGGTAAATGGTATCTTATTGCAGAAGCTAATGGTATACTAAACCCTTTTAAAGAGGTAGAAAGTGGAACACTTATAAGAATCCCCGCTTATGGCAGCTAAACAAAAACCCATATTATATAACGGAATGGGCCAACCATACTTGGCTCTATTCGATTTTAGAGGTATGCCGATAATGAATCCCATTACTGGTATACCTCTTGGAGCTTATATTAGTACCTGGAATTATAGGTATGATGAAGAAAAAGAAAATCTTGCTACAATTACATTTGATACTGGAGATCCCGATACTGTGGACATAGAGGCTTTACAAGAAGGTAATGTGATATGCTTACAGTGGGGATACATATACCCAGACGGTCAATTTGTATCGGGTCCAATTAAAACTATCAAGGTCAGGGATTTTGAGGCAAAGTTTGATTCTACTGGTACCCATGTAACTATCAAGTGTATAGACTCTATTGGTGATTTAAGATATCAGCCACCATATAATTTCTCTGAAGCTTCAGAGAATAGTTTATCTTCCTATTTAGATGGTGGTTGTGATAATGGTGTAGGTGTAATCATAGAAATCTTTCAGTAATGGAACAACGAATAATAAGTAATAAAGTATATGAGTCACTACAGGTACCTACAGAGAATACTCGTACTACTACTGGAAAGGTGCTTTATGCTAATAGGTACAGTGGAGTAGCAGAAGTGGCTATGCCAGAAGATTTGAAGGCCCTAATCAATAGTGACTTCGGATTAGTTGGCAAGAATATCTTAGTTCAATTAGAACAAAAGATGAGAGGTTATACTAATGGCCCTTGGTATATAGATTCAAGAGATAATGTTATTTATATACATAATAGGAAATTTCATGAAGAACCAGTAACTGTTTATACTTATCAGGGAGAGAATGGGGAAGTACTTAGTGTTCAATTTTCTACTCAAAAAGTAACTAAGAGAGTTAAGGCTACACTATCTCCCGCTATTAATCCAGAGAGTAAAGATTTAGAAGTATTAAGTACTGGGATTGATGATACTGAAAAATTACCCGAGATAGTAGCTAATGAGAATAATGGGGTCTATTATAATAATTGGAAAACCTCAATAGGTAAATATGGAGCAGAGAATAATCCCCAAGATATACCTACTATCAGGCAGATGAGGTTAAATCATACCCTAAAGACTGACCCTAACTTAAGAGCTTCATTTGAAGCTAGGAAACAAGTAGATGACAAATGGAATCAAGATGTAGCAGAGTATTCTGCTTCTAATCCCGCCGAAGCTTATAGACAAGGTAAGGAAAAATTCCTTAATGAACTTAGTACAGATCAGGTAAGAAGTATCATAAATAAAACCATTCAAAGAGAGGAATTTCCGGCTGATAGGCGTGCAGCTTTAAATGCTGCCCTTAAGAATGTAGTTAATGGTGAAACATTAGATGAAGATCTATACAATATCCTCAAGAATGAAAGATACCTTTTCGAGGGTAAAGAACAAATGGAATTCATGGTCATAGAAGACCTGGACCCAAGAGACTTTGACCCAGAGCATACTCCCAAGGGTGGAGCTACTGCTTGGGGATTAGAGGATGAAGAAAGTGTTCATCGAGGTATATCGGCTTTAAAGAAAGGCCTTATACTATGGTGATCGATGACACCCCGGTTATCAAATATAAAAACCCATTAAATCAGAGTTTGGGTATTTATAGCGTTACAGTGAAAGTTCAACATTGGAAAAAAGCTAATGTTGAGATACCCCTGTACAAACTTTACCATAATCTATTCAGTAGATATGGGGGGATAGATAAGTGGGCTTGGGCAGCTAATGCTAATGCTAATGGTGGTTTAAAGTATACAGAGAGTAAACTGGTTTGTCAGATGCAAGTTGTTGGAAGACCCTTACTAGCCTCTTCTCAGGTATTAATATTAGAGAATGTTGGTAAACGATGGTCTGGTCCTTGGTATATAAAACAATGTACCCACTCTATGGATGCAGGCCAGGGATATGTAACTAATTTAGAGTTAGTAAAGAATTCGAGTAGGGCTGGTTCTACTACTTCTAAGACTGGACTGTCTACTCAAACGGTTATAGCTAATGATGCTAAAGCTAATGCTGTAACCTCTAAGGGTAAAGCTAAGAAAGCTTTAAGTAATATCAATGAATTAGATTTGAGTTGGACTTACAATGAGGTGGCCTATTTCATTGAATCTGGTATTATGGATAAGGAAGGAAACGTATTGGATGTTAAACGTAGGGATGAGATGGCTCGAAAGAAGGCTTACTATACTGAAGTATTAGCTAAGACTCCAATCGAGAAAGCAGAAGGTATAGCTGTAAGCTCTGGTAGTTTAACTACTTCTTCAGGTAAGGTAATACCCGGAAAGATAACCATCAAAGATATTCAAGTACCCGATGGTTATTGGGTTAAATTCGATTATATGGAAGTAGCCATAAAGAGATTCAAAGAATATATCAAGAATAAGGAAGCGAGGTAATTATGGGCTATGAAACTGCAAAGATAATAACAGAAGAAGGATTAGAGGGTCTTGGAAGATACTACTCTATATACCGAGGTATAGTTGTTGATAATAATGATACCGAAAAGAAGATGAATAGGGTAAAAGTATGTATACCAGAAGTAATGGGAGGTACCTTTGCTTGGGCTTTACCGAAAGGCCAACATGGTTCAATAAGTAGTGGGTTTAAGTTCTTAGCCCCTAAGGTAGGAGATATAGTATTCATTACTTTTGAATTTGGTGACCCTACTAAACCATTATGGGAATACCATGTTGGGGTATGAATCAAGTACCCCAACCCTTAGACGGTCCAAATAAAATGGGGATAGTTACTCCTGAAGGTAACCTCATTATAATAGACGATGATAATGGGAAACTAAATCTCTACTTTAATGGGGACGTATCGGTTTATTCTGAATCTAACGTAATAGTATCAGCTAATAAAGATATCAATATATCCCCAGGTGATACCCTTATATTAAATACTGGAGAAAATCATGGGTTAATCAATATTGCCCAACTAACCGAAAAACTAAATCAAACTATTCAAGAACTAGAACAACTTCGTAGTATGTTCAACTCTCATGTACACTCAGGTGTAACTACTGGGCCAGGTTCTTCTGGCCCAACTTTAACTCAAATAACTAAACCTTTCTCACAATTCGTTGTAGACGATTATGAGGATAAAACCTGCATACACTAATGGAAAAGAATTACTTTACAGACTTAGTTGGTATAGGTGTAACTTATCCTATCCAACTTACAACTAATGAAAATGGGGAAAGAGGTTGGTACCCAGTAAACGGGGATTTTAAACTTATCAGGGATAATATAAGTTCTATATTGTATTATATGATAGGTCAGAGATTTCGACAGGAAAACTTTGGTAGTAAACTATGGCAATGTATTGAGGAACCAAACTCACAAGCCCTAAGTTTTATAATTAAAGAGTTTTTAAAACAAGCCATAGGTGCATGGGAACAGAGAATAACCTTCCAAAATATCACAGTTACTAGAGTTGATGCAAAAATACACATAGAAGTAGCTTATGTAATAAATGGAACAAATTCTAGTCAGTACCTCGATATCACCTATGATAGGTCAGATAATTCATTAAATACACAATAATATGGGAATCACAAATAAATGGCTTAACCCATACCAGAGGTCTTATCAACAGATTAAGGCCAAGCTGGTTGAATCCCTTATGGGGCTTAAAGACCCTCAGGGTCAGAAACTCATAACGGATTATTCGGAGGGGAATATCTTAATTATCATCCTCTCATTGTTTGCGGCAATTGCGAAGTACTTCACTATTATGTAGATAATATGGCAAGGGAAACCTTCCTATCTACTGCAAGAAGGTATGATTCGGTAGTTAAACATGGAGCTTTGGTAGATTACCATGCTCGAGCAGCAATTGCTGCTACAGTAGATGTAATCTTATCTCGAAGCATTACTGGTAACTCTATTGGAGCTAAATTAACCATACCTCAAGGAACTCTATTTACAGATTCCAGTGGTAATTCTTGGTTATCTGCTAGGGATGTAACTTGGTATTCGAATGTAACAACATGTAAAGTACCTATAATTCAACATGAGAAGTATACTGCAAGTGCTCTTAATAATATGCTAATACCTACTGGAGACAGGGTAATAATTCACCTCGGTACCTTGCCAAATGGTAAGTACTATGAACAAGGCTCTATGTCTTTACAGATAGGTGGAGAAACTTGGGTATTGGTAGATACCTTTGCAAAATCAAAGCCAACGGATAAACACTTTATGGTTTCAGTAGATGAAGCTCTTAACCCTTACATAATGTTTGGGGATGGAACCTTCGGTAAGAAACCTGCAGCAGGTGCAAAAATAACCAATGTAGTATTCTACTTAACTAATGGTACTCAAGGTAATGTAAAGAGTAATACCATTACTTCGGTACCCTCAATAATCTCTTCTTCAATTATTGATGCTACAGTAAATAATGCTTATGATGCTGGAGGTGGTTCAAACTATGAGAACTTTATAATGCTTAAGGAACATATACCTTTGAGTGTAAAGACTTTGGGAGTAGCAATTACCAAAGAGGATTTCGAAAGTTTGGCTATGTTGGTTGATGGGGTAAACAAAGCTAAAGCCGATTATGAATGTGGTAGAAAGCTTACAGTATATATCAGTCCTGATGGTGGAGCTATTGCTTCTTCTGAATTAATAAATAGGGTATACAACCTATTATCTCAAAGAGCACCTATGACTACTTGGTTAAAGGTTAAATCTGCAGGCAAGGTTCAGATTATTCTAGAGATGGAAGTTACTGGTAAGAAGTCTTATAAGACTCCAGAGATACAAACTCAAATTCTTACGGCTTTATATAATGCCTATTCTCCAGAGCAAGCTCAGATAGGTGGAAGCGTAAGGTTATCAGATATCTATGCCTTAATAGATAATCTATCAACCGTAGATTACCTTCACCTTACTAAGTTCTATATTAAACCCTGGCCTACTACCATTTATGGTAATAAGGAATTAAACCTTGGCCAATTTAAATTGAACAAGGCAAATGGTTCTATGACTTACTACATAACCTTCAATTCCTCAACTACTTTTACAGTACGTTCAGTATCGAATGGTTATGTAACTACTGGCTCAGTCGGTAGCTCTATTCAGATTATAGATAAAGCTAATGGTTTTGATTTCTCATTGGATATCCAAAACAATAGCTATCAATCAGGTTATCGATATTCTATTACAGTATCTGAACCAAACCATGATTATGAAGACCCTGGCTTTAATTTGCCAGTATTCGAGAATGCTTCACAATTAACATTAACAGTTAACGAAATAGTATAATGATAAACCTCAAAAATCTAATCGACTTTTTACCATTCGAATATAAGGACCAAGATACTTATAAGGTAAATGGTAAAGGCATCTTAGAGAGGTTTCTAGAAATTTGTGGAGAGCATTTTGAAGATTATATTACAAAGGATATTGAGAATATATTGGATATTATCGATATAGATAAAACCCCAGATATGTATCTCAATTTCCTTTGGCAATTTCTTGGAGAAATGCCCTTTGCTTATGGGAACACGATAGATGCACAGAAATGGGCAGAGTACTTTAATGGGTTCTACTCGGATAGTAAACTCCAGGAGTTATCAAAGCTTTGGATAATACCAAAGGAGGGACCCTTTACTTTAACCAGTACTCAAGTAAGAAACATCCTGAAGTATTCGATATCTCTTTTTAAAATAAGAGGTACCTCTGAGTCTTCGAAATAATGATGAGGCTGTATGGGTTAACCTGCGTAGTAACTGACCCTGCAAAGGCTGATAGTTATGATGGTTGGGTAAAAGGTAATCCACACTTTGACCAGTATTACCATTATGACGATAAGTATACCTATGATAATACTTTCGATTGTTCTCAATGTATACCGGTAACCTTTAGACTTACCGGTCATGGATATACTTCGAACTCGGCAGCTTTCAGAAAATTTAGAGAAGCCGTAGAGGCTTTCTTTAAAAGATTCATACCCTATCATGTATCTTTCGATATTCAATATGGGTTTACCGTAAATGATGGGTATACAATTAAAGCTGAGTTAGTAAATCCGGACCAACCCAATCTTATTACTTCAGAGGTATATGAAGTACCGGTAAAGGTAACTGTAACTTCAGATTGGATAAATGCCGACCTAAGATATCAGATATCCAGTGATAATATAAATTGGGGTTACACTAAACACGAAAGTGGTTCCATTTTTAATATACCCAGAGCAGGTACTTATTATTTTAGAAGTGTGGGAGACCCTACTAAGGTAACTCAAATCACGGTTAATCAAGAATCTTATAATCGAGTATATTCTATTACTTGTGACCCTATTACTGGAAAGATAACTCCTACTAACCTAAAAGTAAGTACAGTAGTAAGGGCAAACGTATCCTATAAGGGTACCGTGAAAACCTGTAATGTACGATTATCCGGTACTGATATAGTGAAAGTCTCTGGCTCAACTTGGGAATTTTCAGAGCCTGGTACCTACATCTTTGAGATTGTAGAGTTCCCAGTAAAGCAAACTTCATTTGTTGTAACTCGAGAAGAGATTACATATAAGGTAAGATGTACACCTTCTGAATTTAGAGTTGGGGATAAGCAAAGTATCAAGGATGCTACTACCACTCTTACCATCGAATCGAATTACCCAGAATCATTTACTGGTGAACTATACTGTAGGTTAATCGGTGATACCAAGTTGTTTAAGAACGGTGATAAGTTTACTGCTAACAGTTATGGTACTTATAAATTTAAATGTACTTTAGATAAAAGAGAAACTGATGAAGGTGTGGGTATCTTTGAAGTAGTTTCAGGTAAAACTGCTATATATAGGATCAGTATTAATCCATCTACATCTACTCTATATAACGGTTCTGCAAAAACTACCGTAATAATACAATGTATTTCGGGTAATGGTGATGATTACCGAGTTAAAGTAGTAGAAACTGGGGAAACCTTCAATGCTGAAAACGGGTATGTATATACTACTAATAGAGCAGGTACTTATACTTTCCAATCTGTAGCCTACCCAACTGCAAAGACTACTTGGGTAGTTAAGAATACCCCAGTTGTATATCAGAACAAACTAAAGATAGTTCCTTCAGATCCTTCAGATTCAAAGTGGAAAGAACCTAACTGGTCATTACCCGAAAGCCAAATTGATGATACTTATGCAGTATACCAATTACTGGATGAGAAGTCTGCTTGTAAGTTCCATCTTGAGGAAATGAAAAATGAGGTCAATGTAAGTGGTACTGCTACCTGTGATGAGAACGGGGAAACCTATAACCTTGATGAGGAAATTGTTCTTACCAAGCTGGGACTTATACCTTTGTGGCAGATGATGGTTCTTCATTAAGGTGTCAAGTAATATTGGAAGATTACCCTACTATTATAGAATTAACCGTTGACCCAAGTTATGCCGAATTAAAGGGTACCATTAAACAAGTATATTGTTTAATTAGGTGTAGTTCTAATAAAGCTGAATTCGATAGTAGAGTTAGACAAGTTGGCAAAGTAACTACTTTTGATGCTGGTGGAGCCGGATATGAATTTACTACGGCTACCGCTGGAGAATACATTTTTGAATCAGTTGCCGATACTTCGGTACGGGCTAAGTTTACGGTAGTAGATGCTGACTTATTAAGCGTTAGTCCTCAAAAGTTAGAATGGGAACATGATGACCTCTCAGAAAAAACATTTACCATTACAACTTACAGTAATCAATCTTGGCAAATAGTAAAACAATGATAAATTCAACAATCGATAGAATAACAGAGACCACAACTCAGTCTTTATTCAAGGCATTCACTGTGGGTATATTGGGAGAGTGTACACAAATCTTGTATGATTTGAGATGGATGATAATTCTTGCAATAATTCTAATTTTATCAGATTTATGGTTTGGGTTATCGGCAAGTAGGTTACAGAAAATCGAAATTCGAAAATCTAGAGCTGGAAGAAGAACTCTAAACAAGATAGTAGATTATATCTGCTATGTTCTACTTGGTGCTGTACTTGGTAAAGCTATTGGAGAACCCTATGGGATGAACCCAATAGTGGTATCAATAACGGTTATGGTAATATGCTACTGTTTCGAAGTAGATAGTATATATGGACACATCTGTGAAATACATGGTATTAAGAAACGGTATAGTATATGGAGAATACTCTTTAAATTGTTAACCTTAAAGTTCAAGGATGTAGGTGAAGCATTTAAAGATATGTCAGAACAAAAGAATCAATTTAAAAATACTAAGGACAATGAAGACGTACTTTAAGTATGAAGGTATTATTAAATCAAAGGAAGCAGCAGAGGCAATTGCTGCTCCTTCTGGTTTAGGACCATTCTGTGGATTTGGCTCAGCTACCATAAATGGTAACAAGTTAGTGGTATCTCCTCAGGGAGTTGCTGGAAGTAAGTATGCCAATGTAATCAAGGATAGGATTATGGCAAGGTATATGGCAAAGGCTTCAGAAGATGGAGAATTGCCAGATGTAAACTTTGGGTGTATTTCAAGGGATGGGTATGTATTTATATCTGATGAACAAACTATTACCATTGAGAACATCCAAGGTACCCAAGGTTCAACGGAAGAGGTATTACTCTTTGCAGTACACACTACTATCTCCGAACCTGTAGATAACCCAGTAGACTTTGTAGCTTATTGGAATGAATCCTCCGAAAGCTTCTACACCTTGTTTAAAAAGTCTCTGGATATTTATTATCCGATTGCCGAAGAGAATCGTACACCGGATATCATTAATAATGATGTATATTCTAATTACGATATGACCTATAGCAATCTTCTAGAGATGGTAGAGAGTGCTTGCCCTTATTACTCTAATAATAAAACTTCCGTTGTTCTTATCGGAGTATATGGTAAGGGTACTGATGCAATGACCAAACGAAATGAGAACTTTGCTATCGTACCCTATCAAGGTAAGTTTCAAGAAATCCCTTATACTACTGCTGCTCAGAGTATGATGAGGGAATCAGTGAAAAGAGTAGAACAGATAAATTCAGGCTTTCCAGTAGTAGATGAATCGGGTACTAAGTTAAATATCAAGCAATACATTGATAGTCAAATTGAGGCTATCAGAAAAGAATTCTCTGAATCTCTGAGTACTGCTAACTTACCAATCGGTTCTATTATTCTTTGGGAAACCGATGTAATACCAATGGTTGGGCAGAATATACTAAGGCAGCTGGTAGAATAGTTATTGGTTACCAAGCTGGAGGTGTTCAAATTGGGGATGAAGTAATGTTACAGAATGTTGGAGATTACTATACACCAACTAAGGGTAATTTCTTAATCTCTATTAAAGGTGATGACCTTCCTAAGCATAGGCATGCTCTTGGTGTATCTAAAGGTAAACAAGATGATGCCAATAAATGGCAGAACGTTCGTCCTCAATCTTTCTTTAATAGGGAGACGGGATTGAATGGAGATTTCGGTAGAGGAACTCCTACCAAGGGTATTCAAGATGGTGCTATCGTAGTAAGCTGGAACCTATTAGGGGAATCTTTCTTACAAGAAACTTCGGTAGAAACTTTGGATATTGAAAAATTGCCACCGACTATTACATTACGATATATCCAAAAGATATCATCATAAAGTTGTTATTAGTTATTTAGTAGTATTAAAACTCATGTGTATTATTTGTATTGTTTAAGAGTAAACATTTGTTTACAATCTGTGTTTTGCGTAGTAAAAATCAATTAGGGAGGGGGCGTTGGGAAACGCCCCTTTTCTTTTGTGTTAATACTTAAGTTCTTCTTTAGCTCGGTCTTCCCAATATTGTATATCTTGTCTAAGTTCTGATATATATCTCATAGATTCATTAGTCTTAGGCATTTCGAAAAATTCGATAATCATTATATTAGTTATTCGAGTACTATTTTCAAGCCTTTCCTTGATAAAGGGGGGAGGAGTAATTAATACCTCAAACAAAAGATAGGCATCTGGAGAAAGCTTATCCTTCATATAAGTATACATCATATCAAGCATTTCTGATTTAGCTTTCTCTTCTTCGGTATCATCCTCTAATTCTTTATCATTATCGAATAAGTCATCGAGTTTAAAGAGGCTTTGATTATACTCTGCCTGTTCTCCGTATGCAGAACGAAGCAATTTATTTTTGAATGTACTAAGTGATGCAAGGATTCTTGCTTTAAGATGTTCTTCAGTACATTCACCATAGTATTTGTTGAAAACAAATAACATCTTATCCCAGAAATAAGATTGGATAATATCCGGTGTAAGATTAAACCGTTTATAATCAATCTGTCTGGTAAGGTTTCTAATTACTGGCTTACAAACTTTATAAAGTCTGTTGAAAGTAGCTTCATCATATTCTTGCATAGGTTTTAATCGATGAAGCTCTGAACCGTTATTTCCTTTACTTTTTCCCATGTTTTTAAATATTCGTTATGCAAATATAAGTATTTTTTCTTATATAAAATAATAATATTAAATATTCGGGAGCTTAAGGTAGTGGATTAGTAGTTTCTAGATAGATGTCAACATACTTAGAACTATCTCGGTACTATCAAAATCTATTAGTTTATATAATATTGCAATATAGATATGAAGAAATTTAAAGACAACATCAAGTTCAGTTTTTCTCCTGAGTTTCAGTTCGAGATACTCAGGTTTGTTTTAAAAGATAAGGAAGGAGGATTAGTACTCAAAAGGATTAAATCCAATTACCTGGTTCTCATAGAACACTCCCTTATCTTCGAGGGTATATCAAAGTATTTTAAGAAGCAAGGCAGAATGCCTCCGAGAATATCTTAAAGGAAGTATTAAAAGAGTTACTAGAATCTAAAACCTATGTGGATTTGGTAACTAAAGATGATATACCCAATATCAATAAACTAATAAGTAATCTCTATCATATACCCCTATCGGATTCTGATTATATAAAAGAAAAGATATATCAGTTCTCTACTTATGTTGAGATGAAGAACTTAAATGATTCCTTCGATTTGGATAACTTCGAACAATACGAAGAGTATTCGAGGAAGATTGAAAAGGTACTTCAGAAAAGTAAACCTAAGAAAGAAGATGAACCTTTATATATGATTCGGGATATTACCGAGAGACAGTTTAGAAGACAATCAGAACCTTCAGTTATACCTTGCCCATTTAGGCAGTTGAATGAACTAACTAATGCAGGAGGTTATCCAGAGCATTCAGTTAACGTGATATTGGATAAACCCAAGGCAAAGAAAACCTTCTTTATGGTAAACCTTGCAAGAGGTTATCTCAGAATGAAGAAGTCAGTATTATATATTGATACAGAAAATGGTCAAGAACAGATCATGGACCGTTTCATTCAATCCAGTATTAATAAAACCAAGAAGGAATTATACTCGGGTGAATATGATAAACTTGAGGCAAAGCATTTAAGGAAACTTGCAAGGTTTGGAGTTGAATTAGTGGTTGAGCGTGTACCAGCAATGATTACTAATACCACTTATATAAGGGAAAAGATAATTCAACTTCGTAATCAAGGAATCGATATTAAAGTTCTTATGGTTGACTACGCTGGTAAACTTGCATCAATAGCGGGGGATAGGGAAGATTTCGAAAGAATATCTAATGTATATATAGACTTGAGTAACTTAGCCGAAGAAATGAAACTTGATATAATCTGGACTGCACATCATATTACTAGAGAGGGTAAAAAACATAGAAAAACCCGATATGATGAAAATGATATATCTGGTTCTATAACCATAGTAAGAAATGCTCAAGTAATTATGGGGTTAAATGCTACAGAACAAGAAGAAAGGGATGATATATTAAGGGCCGAGATAGTGGTTCAAAGGGATGGTCTACCATCAGGTAGAGCTCTTTTTAAATGCTCTACAGAAACTCAACGGTGTACCGAATTTACTAGAGAACAACGAAAAGAATATGACAGGGTATATGGAGAACAACTGGATAATTCTCTAAAAAGTTCTAGTAACCCAGATGCTAATATAGAGAAATATAACAAAAAGCAAGGAGATATATAATGAAAGATAATATACCAGGATTTATGGGATACTACGTTTCTAAAACTGGGAGCGTATATTCAAGATATGTCCGAGGAAGTAGGGGTAAATTAAGTAATGAGTTTACCCCACTAATACCAAAGAAACGTCCCAAATATTATAGTGTATCCCTTTATAGGGATGGTAAGTCTACAAAGATTTTTGTTCACAGATTAGTAGCTACTGTTTATGTACCTAACCCCAATAATTTACCTGTAGTAATGCACTTAGATAACGATATTTATAATAATTATTATAAGAATCTAAAAAGGGGGTACCCAGAAAGAAAATGTACACCAATCTATCAGGGATGGTAATAATCTGATTTCAGTAATGGGTAAGGATAATATACATCGTAAATTAAACTTAAATGATATACCTAAAGTAAAAGCTTATTATAATACATTATTATCTGAACTAATCCAATTAGGGTTTACTAAATGGAAAGTAAACAAAACTTTATTAAGGGTTCTAGGAAAGAGATTTGGAGTTGGTGATAGGGTAATTCGTAATATATTAAATAACAGTTATGAAAACAAAGAAAGTAGAGGTAGTAAAAGATAGATGGTCTGATGGGATAGCTTTAGAAATATCTCATAATGGTTGGCAAATCATTGCTATTAATGATTTAGATTTAGAGGATTTAAAGAAACTTCGAAAAGTAATTTAGAAAAGCTATAAGAGGGTATGAAAATAACCAATCAGTTTAAATCTAGACTAAGGACATACTTCATTAAACGATTAGGAGCATTCGATTATAAGCATGGCTGGATGCGTATACCAACTTGCCCCTATTGTGGAGAGAACATAAGTTGGGAGTTAACCTTTCTATGTATAGAACCCATTGTTTTAGATGTAATGCCCATCCTTCTCCTGCTCAACTAATAATGGACATAGAAGGATTTACTGAGTACCATGAACTAATTAATTTTTTGAACAATGGACAATTTGATGAACTTCAATTTAAGGAAGAGAAAATCGAACTTGCCGAGAGTAAGCCCCTGTATCTCCCTGAGGGATTTAGAAATATTTCGATTGGAGACAGCCAACTTGCAAAAAGTATTAGGGGATATATCAAGAAACGTGGCTTCAACCCCGACCAGTTTTCAAGATTTGGTATCGGCTATGGAACAATGGGCACGACTTACGGGTACCTTATCATCCCGTTCTATTATCAAGGACAACTTAAATATTACAATGCTCGGAACGTTATCGGAAAAGGTCCCAGGTATAATAATCCCGATAAAGATATCACAGGCCTTGGCAAACAATTTATCATCTTTAATCATGACGCATTGGAAATGTACCGGTCGGTATTCATTTGCGAGGGAGCACTTAATGCTCTCACAATGGGCGATAGAGGAATTGCCACAATGGGCAAAGCTATTAGTCAGTACCAAATCAATGAATTACTTAAATCCCAATGCGAAAGATATATTATACTCTTGGACCCAGACGCCAAGCAATATGCAATCAATTTGGCGCTCAAACTTGTTGCCTATAAAAAGGTCAAGGTGGTGTTTTTACCAGACGGAAAGGATTGCAACGATCTTGGGAAAAGGGAAGTCTTAAGGTTAGTATATAATACTCGGTATCAAAGTTATCAAGAATTGATTGCTATCAGAAACTCATTGAAATAGGGAGTTCCTATTATATTATAAAATAATATATTTATGCGTGAACCATCTATCCATATAACTAAGTCTCAATTTGAGGAAATATTAAATACCTTAGAGGTAGATAATTTCCCAGTTGAGGCTTTTTTTGTTATTGCTCGAAAGGAGGCAATAAATCATAGAGCAGTCTTAGTTTCTAACAATAAGAATACTAAGAAAGTTTCTAACATTTTACTAGCATCCAAGGGAGATGCTGCCCTTGTTGCTGATATTTTATACGCAACTCGTATAAAGTTAAAGCATAGGGGAGTTCGGAAAATAAATGAAAGTAATTCCCGAGAATGGGCAAATTGTAAAAAGCTTGCAGAGATATGTAATACCTTTTGTGAGGATTTTAAACTTGATACCAGGGAAGGTTTTATTAAATACATTGAGACTGGGTTAAAGAGAATGACTGATTATAGGAATGTTATGCAAAGGTTATTATCCATGCAGGAGAACATTACTAATCAGGTAGAGGCCGAAATAGAATTGCAATATTCAGATTCAAAGCTTACTAAAGAGATACATGATTACTTTATAGGTAAGATTGCTAAGGCAACTGGTATTTATGAATCTTATGAAAACAAACCAGAGAAGTATGTACACTTTGCAAAGGTAGGAGAATTCCTAAAAGAAGAGGGTTGGGATTATAAGACATTCATTGATGCTCAGTTTGAATCTCTTGCATGGTGTAATGGATTACCAGATATTGCACAGATGTATACGGATAAAGCAATTGAAAGATACAATAAGTATTTATATAAGTATAAGAACAAAAAATCCCTGGAAGAGGAACCCGAAGTTGAAGGTTCTCTCTGGGAAAAAATTAATAATTAAAAAAGTAATATGAAAGGTTTACAATTTTTCGGAAACAGAGTGGAGGATGCAGCTAATGCTTTTATTGATGTCCTCAAGTATTCAGACCAATCGGTAACTTATCCCGATTTTAAGGATATCGACCCTTGGCTGATGAGATAATTAATATGTTCTATGTGATTTGGAAGAATGCCAAATTTTCAGAACTAAGTGCAATTATTATGTATACCCAACAGTCTTCTAGATTCGAGGAGGTATCAGAATTGATGTTGGGTATTGGTTTGGTAGAGATGAGGCATCTTGACAAGATATCTGATTTCTTACAAAGGGCAGACCCATACGAGGATTACTCTACCATGAATATTAATCCTACGATTGAGATTGGTTCTACTTGGGAACAAGCTTTAAAGATTGCTTTGAATTCTGAGATAGAAACTATTGGTCACTACAAGAAAATCCAAAGAGCAATTGCTCAATACGAGGAACGTTCTGATTATAATGACGTGAATTATTTCCTTGAGAAATTGATTGCGGATGAGGAGCATCATATGAAACTTCTCAAGGAAGCAATGGGTATGGATAAAGCTACTAAAGGTGTAACTGTAATTATCAAATGAGTAAGCTAATTATTCAGAATGGAAATATGTGTGAACTTGACTTACCTCTTAAGTTCGCACAGAAACTTTATAATGAGTTTGCCATTCGACATCCAAATGCTTTCTACTTACGTACAAGGCAAAGAGGTATGCAGAATTGGGATGGTAAAATTCACTACATTACCAAGACTGGGCAATTTAAAATAGGTTTACTTCCTAAGGTATACGATATGTGTATTGAAATGGGGATTAAACCTAAAGTTGTAGATATGAGACAACCCTTACCTAAAGTCAGTAAAGTAGTTACGAATATAGGTAAATATAAATTAAGACCCGAGCAAGAGAAAGCAGTTAAGTCTGTGATTAATAATCGAGTAGGTGATACACCTTTCCATATTGGTGTATTAGATTACACGGTTAATGCCGGTAAAACTCTTATCATGTCGTCTTTATATTTAACCTATAAGAAGCAGTTAAAGACTTTGCTAATAACTAATGACTCAGATTGGTTAAATCAAGCTAGAGAAGAATTTAAGCAATATCTTCCGGGAGAAGATATCACTTTTGTTCAAGGCAAGGTTTTAAACTGGAGTAACTTTACTATAGGTATGGTTCAATCCATCTCAAGGAATATGAGGTTCTATCAAAAGGAATTATCTCAAATAGATATGGTACTTGTGGATGAGGCTGACCAGGGAGGTAGTAAGCAATATCAGAATGTAATCACTAGATTGTTTAATACCCGAATTCGTATAGGATTATCCGGTACCATTTATATGAGTAAACTTGCTAAGGATAAGGTCAAGAACATGAACCTAGAATGTTTCTTTGGTAAAGTGATTGCTGAGTTTAAACTTAAGGATTCCATCAAGAAGGGTTACTCAACTAAAACTATCGTAAAGATGGTACCCGGTAAACCTTGGTATGGTAATTGGGAATCTGATTGTATATCCTATAAGGAGATATATGATGATTCTATTACCGAAAATAATACCGCGTGGACCATGGCTTATAATCGATTACGATGGAATATTAATCAAGGTAGATATCCTGCTCTTGTAGTATGCAAGCATATTGCACATTGTGAAAATCTATATAAGTTCTTTAAAAAGAAACTGGGCGATGCCTATAATATTGCCTACGTGCATGTTAATACTCCCTCTAAGTTAAGACAACAAATAATGAGGGATTTTAGGGAAGGCAAAATAGATATCCTGGTATCAACTACAATCATTGCTCGAGGTAAAAACTTTCCTAAGCTTAGGTATTTACTTAATGCAGCAAGCATGGATAGTCAGGAAAAATCTATTCAGTTTCTTGGTCGTTTGGTAAGAACCGATAAATCGAAAAAGAAAGTATACCTGGATGACCTTCATTATCCTGGCCCTTATTTAGATAGGCATGGTAAGCATAGGAAGCAATATTATCAGAGACAAGAATTGAAAGTAATATTGTTAGATAAGCTATGGAAGAAACATCCTAACCATAGCCTTATTAAGAGTTAACTAGAAGTACTATGAGTATTTACTTTTTCTCCGTAGGAGGAAAAGAAGATTACAATTAATAAGCATATAGGCATTATGAATAATGATAAACTAATATGTATCAGAGATGAGGATGATAATAAACTAACTACTCTATTATCAGATGGTTGGAAGATAATCCAAATCTCTGCATCCGGTATTTATTGCTGGGTACTCTTAAGGAAAACCCAATAACACTAAAAAGAAAATTAAAGGCTTTCAGTGATGGAGAAATATATTTTAATTACAGCGGTGGTTATTATGATAATAATACTCGCTTTAGACTTCATACTTTCTAAGGATGGCTATCAATGCCATTCATGTAAGAAACGTTTTCATAAAGAGGATTTAGAAATCAAGGGATGGCATTTCAAAGAATGGGTATGTCCTAATTGTAAACACCTTAATTATACTTATGATGAGGAAGATTAAAGAATGGTTTAAGTCTCTTGTTGTGGGAGAGGTACATAATCCTAAACATGTATTCAACTGTAGAGATTTGATATGGATATCAAGCTTGGAAACTTCTCAAAATACTCCCGAATGCTTTACTCATTATTTCTATCTGTACTGGAGTAATGGTATGGTAGTCAAAGTATGTCAAGCGAGTCATGATAGAAATTCATACCAAGAATTATATAAACTCAGGGAACTATTTATTAATAACATGGGTTATTCCTATGTTCCGATAGAAGATAACAGTGAGATATACATTTATTATAAACGTAAAAAGGATATATAATGGCTAAGAAAAAGAAACAACTTCCTGACTTATCGAAGCAAGATATTCTTACTCCCATAGATGTAAGTACTCTGGGAACTAATGGAGACCCTTGCTTTGGTATTGGGTATGATTTATCAACTAAGGAATGTAAACTATGCGGAGACTCAGAGCTATGTGCATTCAAGATGTCACAGAACTTGAATATCACAAGGAAAGAGCTAGAACAGAAGAATCAATACAAGGATTTAGATGTACTTGAAGATACCATTGGTATCAAGAAATACATCCGAGGCTTGATTCGGAAAGGGAAAGACAAAAAAGAAGTTATTACTAAAACTGTTGAGAAATTCGAAGTACCCAGAAAACGTATTAGAGAACTTTATAAAGAGTGTACTAAATAATGAAACCAATAGAGATGATATGGGCTATGTTCAAGGTATACCTTAACAACCCAAACTATTTTGTAAAGCAAGAAGATGTACTTGCTAATTTATGTATGGAGGGTTCTACCGAGGTAATCAGGATGTGTAATTCATTGGGAGTACATGTTTCTAGACCCAAGAAATTAACCTTTGGACAACTTTTACGTAAATGTAATATATTATGAACAAATTTAGATTTATCAAAGTAAGGGAGGTAGTATCTCCCAACAGAGCAAACCCAAGTGATGCTGGGTTAGATTTTTATGTACCAACCAACTTGACTTCAGAGGATATCCACTCTAAGAATGAATTTGATTCAGGAGGATATGATTTGGATATACCCTTTAGTGAATCATTCGTAAGGCATATAGCTTTACAACCTGGGCATAGGATACTTATCCCATCGGGTATCAAAGGTTTGCTAGAACCGCCTGCATCTATGCTAATGGCAGCAAACAAATCTGGTATAGCTACTAAGAAAGGATTAATCTTTACTGCCGAGATAGTGGATTCTCCCTATGTTGGAGAGATACACATTGGAGTATACAACACTTCTCAAGAAGCCCAGGTTATTGAAGCTGGCCAGAAGCTGGTACAATTTATTCATGTACCTATCTATATTACTGAACCAGAAGAGATTCAACAAGAGGAATTTTATACTGAATCCCAGATGTGGGGAAGTAGAGGAGGGAATGGTTTTGGTTCATCAGGAAGTAAATAATCATGGACATCAGGAATATAAATGAACAAGTGCCTCAGGTAGAAGAAACTGAGGCACGGGTACTACAGGAAATGTATGTTCTTGGGATAGAGCAATTCTCTGGGTATAAATCCATAGAAAAGCTACCAGATTACCCATTAGATATAAATAATCCAAAGAGCCAAGTTATTCTAAAGGATTTTATTGGTAGAGTTATTGAAGAGTTAACTGAAGGGTTCGAATCTACCGATGAAGTAGTATCTATATATCGTGATTATGGATGGAATAATGATTGCTTAACCTCAGAAGAATACACTCAGGTATTAAATCATCTAGCAAATGCAAATGAAGAACAAGCAGATGCCTTGGGATTCTTCTTTACTTTGCTTTTGTATTCTAATATATTGCCAGAAGATATATTAAAATACCAAGATGCAAAGAGTTTATTTGAGGTAATGGCAATTGGAGTCAAAGACCTACTCATCAAGTACCCAGATCATCGAAGTGTAAGGAAATATCCTATACTAAGTCCAACTGATTGGGCAAGAGAGGATAGAGCAGAGTATGATAAGATAGTTTCTTATACCCCAGGTTTTCATGAAATGAGCGAGATATCTCATGAAAATGAGAAGCTATATTTATGGGAAGTAATATATGAACTTAATAAAGCAAGGAACTTCCTTAAGTGTAGACCCTGGAAACAAACTCAAGTGATGACCAAAGAAATAGATTTTCAGGAATCATTAGTAAAAGCTTTCTATCTCTATATGGGATTCTTAGCCATGAATGGGTTTACTCCTTGCGGATTATTTAGTTTATTCTTTAAAAAACAACGTCTCAATTTATGGAGACAAAATACTAATTACTAGCATGAAGAAAGACAATATACCAGGTTACCCAGGACATTACTTAAATCGAAAAGGAACTCTTTGGAGATTTAAAAATGGTGAATGGATAAAAGTGAAAAGGTATATTAGTCCAAAAGGGTATCCACATGTTCATCTCTATAATGTTAAGACTAAAAGGTCACATATAAAAAGGTTGAATAGGTTAGTGGCTACCCTTTATATACCTAATCCGGATAATTTACCAGTAGTAATGCACCTCGATAATAACCCATTAAATAATAAAGTGAGTAATTTAAAGTGGGGTACCTATAAAGAGAATACCAAACAGATGATGAGAGAAGGTAGGAATAAAGGTCAATTTAGTTCTAAACTATCCCTCGAACAAATGAGGGAGGTAGTAAGATTATACGATTCGGGTAAGTTTACGTTAAAAGAATTATCAACTAAATTTAATTGTAAGAATATGAGTAGGATAGTAAGAAGAGTAAAAGGGGAGGTAGTAAAATGAGTGGTTGGAACTCTAGGTTACCGGGACTTCAACTTAATCCGGAGGAGTCCCTCCATTCGTTAGAATTTGCTACTTCACAAGAGGCATGGGAAAAACTCAATGAGGGATTCCTAAGATTAGAGCCTGCTTTATTTGCAAAGGGGGCTATTGCCAATAGTGGGGTAGCAGTAGTGTATAACGTATTCATAAAGATACGCAATGCCTGGGTAGACCCAGAATTTGATTATGGGAGATGTTTCAATTACAAAGAAACTAAGTGGACTAGCTTATTGAATAACTACATAGATTTTAATAAGCTTGACTTGTTGCGTAGTAAACTTAGAGTACTGAGAAATAAGTACAATCAGAATTACAATATAACCTATATGTTTAACAATCATCATGATAACGGAAAGCAATGTCTAATAGCAGCGACTTTTTCAAAACGATTCGGGGAGGACATCCCAGTTATTACAATGGTAGTTCGGGCTTCGGAGATTACCAAGAGGTTAATATTCGATTTCCTATTAATTCAACGAATGTCAGAGTACGTATATGGTCCGGATCAGTCAGTACAAATCAACCTATTCGCGACTCAAATGTACGGAAATGTGGAGACACTTCTAATGTATCATACCCATAAGCCATTGAAGAAGGTACTTAAGGGGGCAGAAGAGAATGCTTGGAATAAGAGAATAAAAGAGATATGGAAGAAATTCCAAAAGGGTACAGAGAAGGAATTCTCTTCATTCAAGGTATTCTTTAGAAGTTTTAAAGTGCTCAGACCAGATTTATATGAAGAAACATATAAATCAATGAAAGCAAAAGAATTACTTCTTGAATACGAGGATATAGAATATCCCAAGAATGTAATCTCTTACTCTCAACGTAAAGCTTATAAAAAGAAACTTTTATTAAAACAGAAGAACAATGGAAGCTAAGGAATTTTTAAATCAGAAGCGGATAGGATTAGTAAACAAATTCTATTACCAAGTTTTAGAGATTAAAAAGAACGGTGCAGAACCAGATATACCCTTGTTAATGAAAGAGGTAGATGATTTCGATGATTTTGTATTTCGCTACTGGCATATGACCTGGGTTAATTCTACAATGTCATACAGTTAAATATTTATATAATATGAGGATATATTCTAACAGTTTTGAGTTAATGTCCGAAATGGGCAGAGAACTCAACAGTTATGGTCAACTTGTAAAACCAAAGACCTATCAAAATAAAGTCATTGAAGGTAATGAGGATTTTATTACTAAAGAACTCATTTGCCAACAATATTGCTTAACTTCATTGGGAGACCCGGTATGGTTATTCGTATTCTCTCATTCAAGAGAATGGGCAGATGCTGAGTTCCAAGAAAGGGTTGATACCTCTGATATAATTAATCCAGGTAAAGCTTGGGAATTAAGAAAAGATTTATGGGAACAGTTCTTGGTAAATGGTAAATTTGATTATACCTATAATGAGAGAATCATCCATGTTATTAAACCATTGATAAGATTATTGAAGGACGATAATGACACTCGTAAAGCAGTATTACCAATATTCAATGGTGATATGGACGGATTAGATACCGATTGGTATGATGGTAGTAGACGTATACCCTGCTCTATGTATTATGACTTCCTTATCCGTCAGAATGGTAAAGGAGAGAAGGTATTACATATTTGCTATCACCAAAGAAGTTCGGATTTTGCCCAACATTTCGGTAATGATGTATATCTTGCATGGAGACTCATGCAATATGTAGCTAAAGAGGTAGGAGTAAAACCGGGTTATCTGTATCACACAATCGATTCTCTTCATGCTTATAAGAAAGATTGGACATCATTAGCATCTAATCTGGAAGACTTACAAGAGAAATACTAATAATGAGGGATGTATCTACTACTGGTGGGTATGTCCCTTTTTCTATTTTAAAATATGGAGACACGGTATACAATAATAAAAAACAAGAGAGAGCTTAAGAAACTTATTGCCTGTTGTAAATCAACTGGTTATGCTTGCTGTGATTATGAAACAAATGCAGAACCTATATATAATAAGGGTTTTAAGCCAACTATACTCTCAGTATCCTGGATGCCAGGGTTTGGTGCTTCCATTCCTTTAGACCATTTCGAAACAAAAGATTATACTTCTCCAGGATGGAATTGGAAAAAGATGCTAAGGAAATTTGGGGAAGAGGTAATTGAGAATTATGACATTGTAAAGGTTGCATGGAATTATAAATTTGATGATCAGATATTTCAGAAGTATAATATCTATTATCGAGGAGTATGTTTGGATGGTATGCTTGCTAAATATCTCTTGAATGAAGAAAAACCCAATGATTTGAAGTCTATGGTAAGAAGGTATTTACCAGAATACGGAGATTATGAAAAGCAAGATAAATTCGATAAGATTCCATGGGATAAAAAAGAAATGGAACCTCTTTGCCACTATGGATGTCAAGATACTGATTATACTCTTAGATTAATGCTTTTCTTCGAAAAGAAGCTAATTGACTTGGGATTATATAATACTTACCGTAATTTAATCATGACTGCTTCTAGGGTATTAACTTCTGTAGAAAAGAATGGTTTATATGTAGACAGGGCATTCAACCAAGAATTGTTAGATTCCTACTTACCAAAGATAGAAGCAGCTAAGGAAGCAATATATAATTTGCCTAAAGTAAAGAAGTTTACTAAACTATATAATCAATCCAAGATTGAAAAATACATTGCTAAATTAGAGGAAGAGATAGAAAATTTAGACCCTAGAGTAGATAAGAGAAAGATACAATCTAGGGAACAAAAGATTGCTAATATACGAGCAGGAGTTTTTACTACGAAAAAGGAATTAGAGTTAATTAGACCTGTAAGTTTAGGTAGTTCAGTAGATTTACCTCAATTAATGTATTCAGAGGAAGGATTTAATTTTGAGGTAATCAAAAAGAATGATTCTGGTAAACCAAGTACTGATGAAGAAACTCTTACTAACTTAAGATTAACTGTCAAAAAACCTGATTCACCAAAGGCAGTATTCTTGGATAGTTTATTAGAGTTGAGAGGTTTAGAGAAAATGTATAAAACCTATATTGAAGGTTGGCATGAGAAAACCCAAGATGATGATAGATTACATGGAAGATTCCTTATTCATGGAACTACTTCAGGAAGGTTATCTTCAGCAGAACCAAATGCTCAACAAATACCTAAGACTTCAGTAGATCCAAATATAAAGAAGCAATTAGTTGCTCCAAAAGGAACTCTATATATTGCTAGTGACTTTAGTCAAGCAGAGTTAAGAATCATGGCTCACTTATCTGGAGATGAAACTTATCTGAATGCTTTTAACTCTGGTCAGGACCCTCACTTGGCAATTGCTGCTACCAAATATCATGTTCCTTATGAAGAAGCTTTAAAAATATATGAGGATGAAAATCACCCAGATCATAAGATATGGAAGGTAAGGAGAAAGCAAGCTAAACAGATTGCATTTGGACTTATTTATGGTATTGGTGCTAAATTACTAGCAGTAAAATTATCTGACCCCAAATCGGGTATCATAGTTACACCAGAAGAAGCCCAAAAGGAAATGGATATATTCTTTGGTCAACATCCTAAGCTAAAAACCTTCTTAAAGAAACAAGAGAAATTCCTTAGAAAGAATGGCTACTTAGTTTCTTTATTTGGTAGAAAACGAAGATTACCCCAAATATATTCTTCAGATAGAGGAGAAGAAGCTTATGCTTTACGATTAGCCTTGAATTTTCCTTGCTTATTACCATCATCCCAGGCCCTTAGTAAAACTAAGGGATGGGTAAATTATGAAGATTTAAAAGTTGGTGATGAGATATTAGCTTTTAATCGGGACATAGGAGAATCAGAATGGCAAAAGGTTGAAAGGGTAAATGTATTTGATTATGATGGAGATATGGTTAGGTTAAAGACAAAACATCTAGACGTACTATCAACTCCAGACCATAGATGGGTAGTTACTAAACCAAATAAAATATCTAAGTTAGATAACACTAAAGTATTAACTTCTGAAGAATTATATAATTCAGATAAGCCTTATGCTATCCCAATAAGAGCTCCTCATAATAATCAAGTGAAAGCTAGATATTCGGATGCTTATGTAGCTTTTTTAGGTTGGTATCTTACTGATGGTCATTTGAAGAATGGTAATATAGTAAGAATATGTCAGAGTAATACTGCAAATCCTCACAAGGTAGATATTATTGATTCTATCATGGAAGAATTAGATGTAGAATTCTCCCGTAGAGAAAAGAATCAAGTAATATGGGAAATAAGAGACCCAGAATTTGTTTATAAGCTCAATAGATTAGTTCCTGAACGTAAGCTAAATATGAAATTATTAACCAGATTAACTAATCCTCAATTAAGTATCCTATTAGAAAATATGAGATTGGGAGATGGTTGGTCAATATGGGCAACTGGAGATAAAACTCAAGGAGAATTACTTCAGGCTTTAGTTGTACTCTGCAATAATACTTCAAGTATGTATGAATTATCCCATGAAGGTGACCTATCTTATTTTAAAGATAAGAAACCCAGTAAATACGGCCAAGAGTTTGTACGGGCTACTAAAACTAGTTATGGAGTAAAATTTTCTAATTTTAGGAAATCAGTAAACACCAAGAATACTTACAATTCAGAAAATAATCTGACGAAAGAGAAATACGTAGGTAAAGTATGGTGTCCTACTGTAAAATCTGGGGCTTTCTTTACAAGAGTAATCGGTGAAGATAAACGATATAGAACTTTAATCACGGGCAATTGCCAGTCTGCAGCATCAGATATGTGTCTATTTGGAAGTATATTAATATACTACCTTATGAGACAAGGAAAATTACCTCCTACAAAATCAGTATGCTTGGTTCATGATGCTAATTACCAAATCACTAAACCAGAAAACATAAACACATGGAGTATTTATGAGATGTGGCAAATTTATCGAAACCCATTAACTAAACCCTATTTTGGTTTTCAGATAGATGATGTTACTATGGACATGGATTTTGTCATAGGTAGATCTATGGCAGAAGAACTACCTTTTATTCCTGGATATGATTATAGGAAAATGCTTGAGCCAGATTTTTCAGTAGAAGAATATATGGAAGAACATAAGAAGTATAAACATATACCTATTTCAGAGTATAAGAAACGTTTTAACAAACAAATGAAACAATATGAAGAAGATTTTAAACGGACCCACAGTATGGAGGTCTAAATGCCCAGTATGTGATTGCGAATTTGAATATGATACCAGTGAAACTTTTGGGGTTTATAAAAAATCGGGCGATTATTTTAGGATAGTACAATGTCCTAATTGTAAAACTAATATAAAGCATTCAGATTCAGTATCTACCATTACAGGAGTGAAAAGAGAAGATACTATGTCTACATAAATAATATAAATTTATGGAATTATGGCAACACAGAAAGAGATTGATAATGCAAGCAAATTAACTGCCCTTACTTATATGGTTGCAGGGTGTTTAGGTTATTCTATCGAAAACTTACTTAAGTACTTAGATGTAGTTAATCTAAGGTTGAGTGGACAAGAAAAAATGTTACTTAACCGATTAAAGACTCAGTTATCTCAAGTACAAACTAATCTTACTACTTTAGAGGGATTAGCTTTTAAAGTAATGGCTACAAATGAGGATGGTAAACTTGCTTATGAAGATGCCACCCATATTTATTGGGCTGCATTTTTAGCATTACTAGATAGAGGTGGTACTGATAACTTATGCGACTTAAGATTAATGGCTTTGGTAGATAAGATAAGCATCTATAAATCTCTTCTTAATTTGCCCGGTATGAAACTCTCTTATCAAATGGCTTTTGCTCAAGTAACTAAAGCAATAAGCAAAGGAGAATTTAGTAAAGAAGACTTTAAAAACCTATTAGAAGTTTATGAAGACGGAACTGAAAAAACTAAAGGTTAAATTTGAAGGTAAACTTATTGAGATTGATATACAAAAGGAATTATCTATCAATGAGAATATCATTAATTCTCAGCTACGAGAATCTCCTTCTAGTTATTATGTACTTGCTTCTTTGAGAGATAAATATATAAAAGAAAGAGATGCTCTAGCAAGGGAAAAAGAAGAAGCTTATTCGAATGCCTGGTTATATTATAAGGATGCTAATGAGAGATGGAATAATGAATACGTATCTCATAAGGCAAACCTTAACAAGAAATATTCTTCTATCAATGAAAGGTATTTGAAAGCTGTAGAAAAAGCAAATAAGTTCATAACTATATGTAAAGCCTATGAGAGTCGGGAGAATATACTAAGAACTATTAATGCGAACCTAAGAAAGGGTTAACCTATTGAACTATAAATAAACAATTACTAACTTTTAAAAACAGTATTAGAATATGAATTATTCAATGACATTTATCTCATCTCTTGTAGCTGAGAAATTTAATCAAGAATTACCCGGATGCCCAACAGAAAACCGGGTACTTATTTTATCTCCCAAGGAGGTAAACCAAACTAAATCCGGTTTGATTATCCCTGAACAAGTAAAAGAGGGAGTTCCTCGTAAAGGAGTTGTAGTAAAGAGTGGGGAAATTACCGAAGAATACAAAACCTACCGAGAATTGGTTGCTGTAGGTAGAATAGTTACCTATGGTTTGTATGCAGGTAAAGAACTTGAATTCGAAACGGACAAACTATCTCCTGCTCTCAAACAACTTTTAGAGAAAAACGTTCTTACCGTATTGAGTATGAACGAAGTAGTTTACTCAGAACCGAATAATTAAAACTAATCATTATGATAAAAGACAAGAAGAAAAAGAAAGTTTCATCAGAGGGACTTTCTACAAAAGAAAAGATGCTAGCTAGAAAGAAACAGCTAGAATCCAAGGGAAATGGTAGTGGGTTAGTATATCCAAAAGAGGGAACTCTGAGGATGAGAATTAAATCTCCGGGTGATGACCAAGAATTGGGTATCGAAATTATTCAATTCTACCTGGGTGGCAATTTGGGAGGAGTTATATCTCCGGCTACTTTTGATGAACCTTGCCCATTCATGGAGAAATACCAAGAATTGAAAAACTCCAAGGATGAAGATGACAAGAACTTGCCAAGAACCTGGTACCAAGAAGAAGATATGTTATCGGTGGTATCATTTACTCAGATGAAAAGGGTAGTAAGGTAGATTACGAAGGCAAAGATAAGGGAGTTTTAGTTCCTCGCTCAGTATACCAGGATATCATTGACCTTTACCTTGATGAAGATGAGGCAGGTGATATGACAGACCCAAAAACTGGATACGATATTAAGGTAATTCGTTCCGGGTCTGGTAAACTAGATACCACTTATTCTGCCCGTGCTTGCAAACAACTAAGTTGGACAAGAAATATCAAGGTACAATTGACCTTGAGGGGATAGTTCGTTCTCAAATCAAATCCTATGATGAGTTGGAAGATTTACTTTCACAGTATCTAAACGAAGACCATGGGGATGACGATGATGATGATAAATCCAAGAAGAAAAAGAAAAAGGGAGTTCACAAAGACCATTACATGGAAGATGATGAACCCAAGAAAAGAAAGAAATACAAATCGGATATTTAAGGGTTAGTAATATGGTTTCATTCGAAGGTGGTAATTAGATTCGTTCTGTTATCACCTTCTTTAGTTTAAAGACATTACATTATGGCAAAGAAATCTAAGGTTGGTTTAAAAGTACCAACAGCAAATGAGATGGCAAAGAAATATGGAAGTATGATTAAATTAGCTTCAGAAGTTACTGATACTGATTTATATATACCATCTACTTTCTTTGCTCTGAACTACTTATTTGGTAAGGGTATTCCTTATGGTAAAATCGTAGAGATTGCTGGAGAAGAATCCTCTGGTAAATCTTTGGTGGCTTATAACTTTGCTTATGCTACTCAACAACTTGGAGGTCATGTGATATGGGTAGATGCTGAACAATCCTGGATGAATTCTTGGGCTGAAATAAATGGGGTAGACCCCGCAAGAGTAACCATTGTTAATGATACCCGTATTGAATATATTGCAGACGTAGTGGCAGACTTAGCAATATATTTACGTTCTCAATTAACTCACAATGAACCGATACTCTTAGTAATTGATTCTATTGCAGCTACAGACTGTACAGATAATATAGATGCTAAGATGGTTGATGGTAAAGCAGAAATGGGAGGTAGAGCAAAGGCTCTTTACAAATACTTCCGTATCAGAAGTGAGTTATTCTACAAGCTGGGAGTATCTCAGATTTATATTAACCAATTAAGAACTGCTTTAAATGTCGGATTTGGAAAAGATAACACAACAACTACGGGAGGTGCTGCACTCAAATTCTATGCTTCAATCAGAGCTGCTTTCTATTCGGGAAGGTCTGTTACAATCAAACAAAACGGGAAAGAAAGAAAAGCTGGAAAACTTGTCACAATTAGACTTATTAAAAATAAGGTTGCTCCTCCTAGACCTACAATTAGTAAATGCCCAGTATATTTCAACCCTAAATTCCATGAGGTTGGATTTGATAGATGCTATGCTTTAGAGGATGTATTAGTAGATACCAATGTAATCGAAAAAACTACTGGTGGGTATAAATTGAAAGGGAAAACTCTTGCAAGAGGGGAAGAGAAATTCCAAAAGCTTTTGGAAGAAGACGATGAACTTCGTAGAAAACTTTTACGGAAAGCCGGAGTAAATACCATAGGTACTACTAAAAAGCAACTGGAGAAGATAGAAACAAATATATTCCCAGTCGATGGTGTAGAATATGAAAACTATTCAGATTCAGAAGAGGAGGAGGAAGACGATGAATAAGAAAGAGGTAGAAGGTATAGAGAAAGTAATTAAAGAGTACCTTAAGAAAAATTTGAGAATGGAATCTAGGGTTAGGTATCTAGATGCTTATAGCCAACCAGAGAATTATTTAGATGTATATCTTGGAGAGGAAAAGATTCAAGAAGTTTCACTTTATGAATTAGATTTTGGACGATGAGCAAGAAAACAATATTACTGATTGATGGAGAGAATATTCTCCATCAGTCTTTTCATAAGTTCGAAAAACTTAAATCTACCGATGGCAAACCGAGTGGGGCAATATTCGGATTTTTCAAATCTCTACATATGTATCTTACAAGGTTCGAACCGGATGAGGTTTATATTTCATTCGATAATGGTCATTCACCAGTAAGGACGAAGTTATTGCCCAATTATAAGGGACATAGAAAAAATATATCTGTAGATTACGAATCATTGCAAAAGCAAAAGGCAATTATAATGAAAATGCTGGGTATGCTAAGAATTAATTATATCTTCGATAAAAAGAAATCTACAGTATATGAAGGGGATGACTTCTTAGCATACCTTGCAATTAAAAAATTCCAATCCGAGAAAATGATACTTATATCATCGGATAAAGATTTTAATCAGTTGCTATCAAACAACCTAAGGATATATAATCCGAGAAAGGATGAGATGATAAGGATGGATAATTGTAAAGAACTATTCGGATATCATTCTCATGAGACGGTAGAGTACCTTGCAATGGTTGGAGATACTTCCGATGATATACCAGGGTTCCCGGGTATAGGACCAGTAAAGGCAAGGAAAATCCTTGATGAGGGTAGAATTGAGAAGTTTATTGCCCAGAGTAAGAATAAAGAATATCTTCAAATATGGAAAAGGAATGAACAGTTAATCGACCTTTTCTGGTTTGTAAGACATAACCCATTGGATAAGTTACCAATTAAGTCAAAGAAGAAGTTTAAGTATGAGAAATTCAAAGAACTTTGTATCGAATACTCTTTAGCATCATTTTTGACAAATGAATTTATAAAACCATTTAAAGCATTACATCATGAGTAAGAGAATTATGTTTGTGGGTCCCTCTGGTATAGGGAAAACTACTTTAGCTAAGTATGTAGCTAAGAGAGAAGATCTACCTTTTATTTCTGGTAGTATGTCAGATTTATTACCTGCTACTGAAGGGGTATCACATAATGAAATATTATCCCTCGGTTCGGAGGCAATGTATAAAGCAGATTTTCAACTTCTGAACAAAAGGAATAGGTTATTCAAGGATAGAGAATACTTCGTAACTGATAGGAGTTATGCAGATTTGGCTGCTTATTTTTGGTATAAGCAATCAAGAACTTTACCAGAATGTGAAATGGAACATTTTTTCTGTCAATGTAAGACTTTAATGGAAGATCAATGTGATGTAGCAATCTTCTTACCATTAAATCTAGATACTTATAAGCATTGGTCAATGGAAGATAATGGTAAGAGAATACTTAACAGATTCTTCCAAGTTCAGATATCATCTCTTATGGGGGAATTGCTTGCAAATTGGGAAATACCCACTATTTGTATATCTGAGCTCAATTTAGGTATGAGAACGGAACAAATCAATTACCATTTAGATAGGATATGGGGAAAGAAGTAATAGCAATAGCCTTTTCAGATTTACATATAAATCTATGGGCTAAGTTTAATGAGAACAATCACAGGACCTGAATAGTTTCAGGGTTTTGTCGATTATACGGAAATTATGTAGAAGGTTTAACTGTCCTGCATTATTTTGTGGAGACTTATTTCATAAGGCCGAAACAATGGACCAAGAATTAGCAGAGATATGTTATAATGAACTAATCGAAGGATTTTGGATATATGCCATATCTGGAAATCATGATATTAAGAAAATAAGTAAGGTTGGTACTAAACCCTTTAGCTGGCTTTATCAAGTAGAGAAGTATGGTATCATGATATTAGATTATGAAAAAACCCAACTATCTTCTACACATAAAGATATTATGGTATATGGGGTTCCTTATATTGATAATAACGTGGGTCTAAGTGAATACTTAAAGAAGTTAGAATTAGATAAAAGTAAAAAGAATATTCTTTTACTACACACCGATTATCCTGGTGCAAAAGATACAGATGGTAGGGAAATAGATTCCGTAGAAAACTTAAATGTGAATGTTCTCAATAAGTTCGATTTAGTATTATGTGGGCATATACACAAACCACAAAGACTATCAAAGAAGGTTTATATGATTGGAGCCCCTAACCATCAGAGGAGAACCGATAGGGGATGTGAATTGGGGTATTGGAAAATCTATGAAGATTTGTCTCTGAAGTTTGTACCTTTGAAAAATTTCCCAAAGTTCATCGATGTAGAAAGGGAAGAGGATATTAAGGATGATGGTAATTATTATACAGTAATCCCTCAAAAAGCTAGTACTCCAGTTAATAACAAACATAAGATTACTAAGCAACTTTCTAAGAAGTCTCTAGCAAAGAGATACCTAAGAGAGAAAGGTATTAAAGATGAGGTTAAAACTAATCTATTAATTGAAACACTTAAAAAGGCTGAGTCATGTTAACGTTCTTAAACTTAGAGGCAGAAGGATTTTGTTCAATAGAATCCTTACATCTACAATTAAACCCCACTTGTACCATACTTATCAAGGCCCCAAATGGGAAAGGGAAATCAACTATTCTCTCTGCCTTGGTATGGGCAATATATGGGAAAAACCTAAAGGGTGTTTCTGAGGTAAATACTTGGAAGCAAGTAAGGCCTAAAGATTACAAGGGTACTAAGGTACAAGTATATTTTCAGAAAGATTCTCATACATATAAGATAGTTAGGTGTCAAAAGTATGATGAAGTACTTGAGGATGGTGCTAAAGGTAAAGACAGACTTATCTTCATGAAAGATGGAGATATAGTCGATATAAAAGGGAAGGGGAAGATACAGGATTTTATAAACAGAGAGATAGGTCTATCATATACTCTGTTTATGAACTCAATCATGTTTGGTCAGGGTATAAAGAGACTTATACAAGAATCTAATTCGGATAAGAAAAAGATATTCGAAGAAGTATTCGATTTGGAGTTCTTAAACCTTGCTAAAGGCATTGCATTACAAGATAAAAATAACTTGATATCTCAAATAAACGAAGTAGAGCATGAGTCTCAAATGCTTAAGAAAGAATTAGAGGCTAATAAGGAGGCTTACTTCGATATGAGAGATAGAGAAAAATCCTTCAAGCAAAAAATCAAAGAAGAAAGAAGAGAGTTAAAGCAAGATAGAGAAAAGCTAACTAAGCTACTAATTGAAAAACAAAAACAAATCAAGGATGAAGTAGATGCTTCGCTTCAGATAAAGATTAAAAAACAAAATGAACTAATCCTTGATTTGAGGAGTAAGATAAAAGATGCAAAGAATTTATCGAATGTACCTCTTAAGAAAGTAATTAAAGAATTGGTAATACAGTTAGAAGCCGGTCACTACAAACGTGCGTTACGTGATGCTAAATCAATATATAAAGCGTTCTCTGACCTTGATAAATACGATAAGGAGTATCAGGAGGCATTAGAAAGGTTGGAAGAACTTAGTAGTGTAAATGATAGGTATAAGAAATTAAAATCAGACTGTGATGATATTGCTTCTGATATTGCTTCTATTGACGAAGACCTGGCTAAGCTCAAGCAAGAAAAGCTTAAGGTCATGTCTCCAAAGTATAAACAAAAACTTAAGGAGATTAGGAAGAATTTACGGAAGGTTGATGAAGACTTTCACAATAAAGAGTTAGAGTTAGAGAATTATAACTGGTTAATTAATGATCCATTGGGTAATAATGGGATTAAGGCTTACCTATTTGATTCATCCCTTGAGTTCTTAAATAAATGCCTCGATAAGTATTCAGAGGTATTGGGATTTAGGATCGAATTTAATATTGATTTGGGTACTGCTAGAAAAGAATTTGTTACTCTTATTGAAAGGGATGGGCAAATAATTGATTATGATGAACTTAGCGGTGGAGAAAAACAATTATGTAATGTTGCAATGGCATTTGCAATGAATGAAGCTCTTACGGCTTCTAAGGGTATTAACTTAGCATTTCTCGATGAGGTATTTGAATCTTTAAGTTCAGATAATGTAGAAGTAGTTACCTCACTAATACGTCACATATTCAAAGAGAAAACTCTATTCTTGATAACCCACTTAGATTCACTTCCTCTTGGTAATACCAAAATTCTGCAAGTGGAAAAGACCCAAGGCTGAGTAGGTACCAATTACTATAATGGTATATAAAATACAATACACCATTATATTATGAACTCTAAGAATAAAGGATTATGAAAACCTTTAGTAATTTATACTCTGCTATAAAACATGGTAGAAACATAATACTTAGGCCTAAATGGAAACCTAATGTACCAGGTCATAAGTATTATGTTTCTAAAATGGTAGAGTTTACAGATATCTTGGGGATTTCAAATGGGTAAGGATTTCCGTATATTCGATGGTAAACCTGATAGTTATTTAAAGTGTAAGATAGATTTAAAATCTTGGTTATTACATCGTCTAGTAGCTACTATTTACCTTCCTAACCCAGATGGTTTACCTATAGTAATGCACCTTAATAATAACAAAAGAGATTGCAGAGTTAAAAATCTTAAATGGGGCACCGAGTTAGATAATACTTTACAGGCTTGGTTTGATGGTTGTTTACCAACCCCAAATAAGATTATTTATTATAATGATGTACATAACCTTTATAATCAAGGTTTAAGTGTAAGAGAGATAGCTAACATATTACCGATTCATATTTCTTCAGTTCGTAGAATCTTGAAAGGTATGGGTCTTATTAAGTATAAAGATAAGTTTTGTTATGTCAATAAACAGCAAAAATAAGGGTTCAAGATTCGAAAGAAAAATTGCCGGGTTTTTTACGAAATGGACCGGGTACAAATTTGAAAGGAATAGAGCAGGGAGTGGAGCTTGGCATTCAAACAAGGACTCCACTTCCGATTTAACCTGTACTGATGAAAGGCATGCTCATAGATGTAAGATATCCATCGAATGCAAGAATTATAAAGAGATTAAGTTTGAACATCTACTCTTAGGTAATAAGGGATGCGATATATTGAAATTTTGGGAACAAGCTTCTAAGGATGCAAAAAGAGCAAATAAAGTTCCCATACTCTGTATGAGATATAATTCAATGCCCTCAGAAGAATTTTTTCTTTGTAGTTGGAAAGGATTTATCTTCCGTATTCTATAAACCCCTATTCGATAAAGCCAATATTATGGTAATTGATGTACCAAAGATAGATGAGATTCTTTATGTATTCATGGCTAGTGACATATTGAAGAATGTAACTATAAGTTAGTACATAAACAAGCTAAGTTAATTATTAAAAACCGGTAACCTATGAAGAAGCATACCCCATACTCATATTGTATATTTTACCTTGAAAGGAAGTACTGTGATAAAATCAATAAAGAACTCAAAGAAAAGGGGTATGACCAAATCAAGGCAATTATTCCTATGGTAAACGTATTAAGAAAAACCACAAAGGGTAAGATGGTATTCGAAGAAGTACCAGTATTATTCAATTATGGTTTTATGAGAATGCCTACTAAATTAGCATTCTCAAGGCCATTTCTTAATAAGTTACGTAGAAATATATCTGGTATCAGAACTTGGTTACGTAATACCGAGACAATGCACCCAAGAAAGAAAAAGGTAAGGATTGACAATGCAGAAGAATTTGATGATTTTTCTTTAGTGGCTACTTGTAGTAGAAAAGAAGTAAGGCGATTTAAACGTATTGCTAGAGAGAATAAGAAGTTTTCAGTAGATGATTTAGTCAATGTAAAGCCTGGAGATTACTTAGTATTACGGGGTTATCCTTATGAGGGAGTAGATGCTACAGTATTAGAGGTTGACCATCTTTGTAAAAGAGTAAAAGTTCTTATATACCCTGAAATGGAAGAATGGAAGTATGGTTACCTTTTGACAACGTTATCTATAGTGTATATTTAAATCATGACCCAGATAAGCTTTATGCTAATTCTGGGGAATATGACCCTAATCAGATAACCAATGAAGCAATTGATAGTATAATGAGATATAGGAGAATTTAATATTATGAACGAAGCTCAACAAAAAGCCTGGAGTTGTTTAATTGATAAAGAACAACAATCATTATTCCTTCAACTATCAGAAAGTAAATCTTCATGGGAAGCTGGTGAAATTTTAAAGTTATCTCATTACAAGTATCTTGAAATCCGGGAACGGTCAGAGAAATTCTTTAGGCTATTCTCGGATTTTTTTGAGAAACACACTTCTATTTTTCGACCAGATTGCCCCTGTGAGAGGAATTTCCAAGATTATATGGAGGGATGTTTAGAGAAACGATTAAAAAGAAAAGAAGCAAGCTTATTCACAGGAGACTCAGCTCAATTACTCCCAAAGGTAAACTCTAAAAATATAGAGAGAAACATGAAGAGGTTAAAGGAGTCTGATGATGAATGGGACATAGACACTCTAAGATTAATTCTTGAATTTGATAGGTGGAATAACTTTAGAATACTTCCAAGGATGCTACAACAGCCATCTGCATTTAAAAGGCGGTCGAATAAGAAGGATAAGATATATATCAAGTATCTTCTTAATAGAGTACCGGATTGGATGCACACTAAACTCAAGGAAAGGTTTAGGTATAAAGTAAAACCAGGAAAGAAAAAGTATTGGGTAGCTTTAATATCTGAGGACCTATATACCGATGGTTATCTATTGTTACCAGTAAGACCTTTGGATGAAGTAGTAGATGAATTTAGTAGATTCTACATGTATGTATTTAAAACTAAAGATGATGCTGATACCTTTGGTTTTATGGTATCTAAGTTCATGATTAAACCGAATCTGTTAAGCTTGGACAAAAATTCTGGCCAGAGTACCGTTGCTGTGTGGAAAGAGCAGTAAACTATAATCAAGTGAACAACATAGAATTCAATATTAAGAAATTGGATATGGCTTATAACACACATATCAAGAGAAAGCCTAAAAAACCTAAATCCACTGCTGCGAACCGAGCAAAAACCTCGGATTTTTATAAAAATAAATAGAGAAATAAGATAAGATTAAATTATTTATTCTTATATTTGCAAAGAAAATAAATGAATACTTAAAATATTAATGATATGGCAAAAAAGAGTAGAAAAGACATGAAAGCTCCATCCAAGGAGAAATCAAATTTCCTTGGTGCTTCTGGGAGAAACATGACTTATAAGGATTTAAAGAGAAAGGCTATCATATTAGGGATGCCTTTCCCTGATGCTTGTTCTGCTGGGGTATTTGACTTATTACATTATATCAATGTATCAGAAGAAAAGCCCGATAAATCGTTAATTGATAAATATGACGATTGGATGGATAAGCAATTAGAAAATATTGGGTATTCGAAAGATGACCCATTAAGAAATTCCAGATTAAGGCTTGGGTTTCTCGGAGAAGAAGGGGAAAATGGGCAAAGAAGAACCAAACGAGTTCCTGGGATAAAGAAACCTCGAGAAAAGAAACCACCAAGAGAGAGGAATGAATTTAATCTTATCAAGGGTACAAAGAAATCTTATGTATTCGAATTAACTGCAAAAGGTTTTGAACTTGATAGAGTTATTCGGAGAATGAAAAAGAAATTCCCCGAAGCAAATGAGAAATCTATCAATCTTTGGTATAGAATGGCAAAGAGGAATATAAATGGTAAAACTAAAGGAAAGTAACAACGGACCCATACGACCAGATAGATATTATATATGGACTTGGAGACCAGATACTACCAATAAGATTGTTACTGAAAAGAAATTATATAGGAAACATCTAACCGGTATACCATATTTTACTAGACACCAAGTAAAGGTTACCTTAGTTTATCTTTATGGTGTAGATGTTCTTCAATATATCCATATAATATCTGGGAGGAAACTTATAAAACAAGGCATTAGAGAATTATCCGATATGAATGGTAAACTTCTTAAAAAGGGTAGTACTAAATTCTGGTTTAAGGGTAAATTCGTAAAAGCAAGGAAGTTCATAATGCCCGATGAATATCACATAGATAAACACCGACGAAGAAGATTTATGGTACAAATGCACCGAGTCTTTAAGTCTAAAGGAAAAAAGGAATTCAATGAAAGGTACTCAATCAAACTCTATGGACAACGGCAAGGCATATCTCCCAAGTATACAAGGCAAAAGAGATTACAAATCAATCTTGCTATCCTACAGGATTTACAACAGGCTGAGTCAAGAGGAGAAAAATAAATTCAATCTGTTATTCTTGCAGTATCCTCCATTGGTAAGTTCATTGGCTTTATATTTAAGAAAGAAGATGAACATCCCAATACAAAAGGTACTATTTATCAAAGCACAAAGGGATATGCTTGAAATATTCGATGAGGCATCACTTAAATTTTTAGGGTATTTGCCCAAAGAAAGGTTTATTAAGAAGTCTCTATTATTTCAAGGGTTTGTTCCATTAGAGAGTATTAAACTTAGAAGGTCTTATGCTTATATAATGACAAATAGGATGATAGAAAATAAAATATGGGTCTACCCAATTCGATTATCCGATAACTATAAAACAATGATAAAAGGGAAATACAAATCCTATACCGAAGTATTTGGGAAGGTGGGTATTCCTGGGATAACTAAAATTAAATATAGCAATGAATAATAACGAAGGTTTTAAAATCACAGCACATCAACCAGCAAACCCATTTGCAGGTAAGAAGTTTAAGATAGTCACTTATCAAGGTGACAAGGAACTTGCCTCTCAGGCAATAACAATTGAATCTCAATTAGAATTAAAGACAACTCTAGATGAGATAAAACAATTCAATATTGCTCAGGAGGAATTATTAAAATCTGGGTATTCTCAGAAATCCATACTGATAAAGAAACTTATAACAGAGTGATATAAATAAATTATTATTAACCAACTTAAACATTACGAAAATGGCTAAGAAGAAAAAAGAAGTGGAACTGAAAGAAGTTTCCAGAACAGAAATCAATGGTGCAATCATCATTAAGTACGAAGACGGCTCAGTAAAGATTATCCCTGCTCCTATCATGCTTTCTGCCGAAGAAGCCGAAGACCTTTTTGGTTCTGAATCCGATGACGAGGAAGAAGAAGAAGAGGAATCGATGATGACGATGATGATGATTCCGAAGAGGA